>PJUK01000073.1_pt1 | contig 104525 bp, 90 predicted proteins | sample 1512211 | NCBI WGS metagenome assembly PJUK01 (sample SAMN08177668, study PRJNA422409) | Feces metagenome, whole genome shotgun sequencing project. | reverse complement strand
GCCTTGAACATCATTGCCAGAAAGCTCTTGCGCATCGCCTTCGGCGTATGGAAATCACGCAAACCCTTCGAGCGAGAACTCTTCCTCGCCAACCAGGCTTGCGTGAAACCATAGAATCTACGGTTGCTCGGGCTTACTCTTCGCCGATCAGCCGGACGATCAGCACGTCGCTGGGCAGGGATTCCAGCAGCCGTTCGGCGACGCTGCCGATGGCGGTGCGCAGGATGCCGGTGCGGCCGTGCGTGCCCGTCACGACCAGGTCGGAGCGGTGATTGAACGAGTATTCCGACAGCACGGTTTCCGGCTGGCCGCATTCCAGCACCACCTTGGGGGCGGCGACATTGGCCAGTTCGGGCGTTTCCGCGGTGAATTCGCGGGCGCTCTGCTCGGCGGCCTTGTAGAAGTTGCGGGTCACGGCCTCGTCCGGCACGTTCTTGCCCTGGAACGGCACGTCATAGGCGTGGAAGAGGGTTAGGTTCGCGTTGGGCACCAGTTGCAGCGCGGCGCGCAGGGCCTGGCGCGAGCCGTCGGAGAAGTCGGTGGCGACCAGCACGTCGCGGTAGGGCCGGCGCGGGCGGGTTTTGACGACGAGCACCGGGTGGCGGGCCTGGCGGGCCAGCTTTTCCACCGTGGTGCCCAGCAGCAGTCGGCCCAGGGTTTCGTCGCGCGCGATGCCGGTGACGATCAGCGAGCAGCCATAGCTGTCGGCCGTTTCCATGATGCGCGCCAGCGGGTCTCCGCTGACCACCACGACCTCGGTCGGCACGTCGGCGGCGGCCAAGTCCTCGGCAAGTTCACGTTCGGCCAGGGCCTTGTGGTCCGAGGACAGGCGGCGCCAGACCGGCGTGGTCAGGCGGGCCGGCGTGGCATGGGATTCCATGACATGCAGGACGATGAGCTTGGTGTTGAGTTCCTTGGCCAGCTGCAGCGCGCGGTCCAGGGCGCGGTCGCCCCGCGCGCTCAGGTCGGTTGCCAACAGGATGGGACCAATTTGCTGTGTCATTACCTTATCTCCCGTGTGGCCGGGCCGACGGCTCCCGCGTCCGTGCATACCGGCCGTTCCGCCCTCGCGGGCACATCCCCATTGTCTCGCTGCTTTGCTGACCGGGGCTTGATCGATATCAACGCAACGCCCAGCGTAAGGGATGATGCGCGCCCAGGCAATGGCCGCCCGCCGGGAGCCAGGCTCAATACAATGGGGCCTGCGCAAATCGTCTCCCGCCCATGTTTTCCGATATCTCGCCCGTCCTGCTGCATACGCTGTACCTCGTCGCCATCGTGGCCGAAGCCATGACCGCGGCGCTTTCCGCCGGCCGGCGCGACATGGACTGGATGGGCGTGTGCATCATCGCCTGCGTGACCGCGCTGGGCGGCGGGTCGCTGCGCGATGTGCTGCTGGGCCACTATCCGCTGACCTGGGTGATCCACCCCGAATACCTCTGGATGACGGGCGGCGCGGCCATCGTGACCGCCTTGATCGCGCCGGTCATGCGGCGGTTGCGCAGCCTGTTCCTGCTGGCCGACGCCCTGGGCCTGGTGGCGTTCACGGTCATCGGCTGCCAGGTCGCCCAGATGATGCAACTGCCGATCACGGTGGTGCTGATCAGCGGCATGATCACTGGCTGCGCGGGCGGGGTGCTGCGCGACGTGCTCTGCAACGAGGTGCCGCTGCTGTTCCGCAAGGAGCTGTACGCCAGCGTGTCGGTCGTGACGGGCGGGCTGTACCTGGGCGGGCAGGCGCTGGGGCTGTCGGCCAACGCCGCCGTGCCCATCGCGCTGGCGGCCGGGCTGACGGTGCGCCTGCTGGCGCTGCGGTTCAATTGGCAGATGCCCAAGTTCGTTTATCGCGACGACTGGGATTGAACGCCAGGCGATCAGCAACAATTTTCTTATTTGTGTTTCAAGAAATTTCTAGTATCTTGCCTGGGTCGCATACCATGCATCACGCAGCACAAGGGGAGCCGATTGGAAGTCAAAGCGCCCGCCACGATTCCGTATTTCCTACAGGAACAGATTCGTGAACTGATAGTGGACGGGACGATCCGCCCCGGCCAGCCGCTACGGGAACAGGAACTGGAACAGCGCTTCGGCACCAGCCGCAGCCCGATCCGGGAAGCCTTGCGCCTGCTGGAACTGAGCGGCCTGGTCACGCACGTCCAGCGCAAGGGCTTTCGCGCCACCCTTTACACGGAAACGCAGATCCGCCACCTGTACCTGCTGCGGGCGGAACTCGAAGCTTATTGCCTGCGCCAGGCGGTCGACACCGAAGACTTGGCGCCGTTGCTCGGCGAATTGGACCGCCATCAAGGCGAGATCGCCAAGGCGCTAGCCGCCGGCGACGTCCGGGCCTGCATTTCGGCATCCTGCGAGTTCTATCTGTCCGCGGCCCGCAGCACCGGGAACTCGCCGCTGGCGGACATGCTGAGCAAGCTGTATGAGCAGATCGAGCCCCTGCGCTACCTGCTGGCCCGGCGCTCGATGGCCTCCAGCAACATCGCCGCCTGCACCCGCCGGATCATCGACGCGATGGCGGAACGGGACGCCGAGCAGGCGGCCAGCGTGGCGCGCGGCTATCTGGCCGACGTGCTGCCGGCCGTCCTGGAAGCCTACCGCGACGCCGCGCTGCAAGACGCGGAAGACCTGGCGCCGCGCTACGGCCGCGCCTGAGCGCGCGGGGGCGTGCGCACTTCGATGCCGGCCTTTTCCAGGGCCTGGCGGATCCCGTTGGCGAAGAGCAGGGCATTGGGCTGGTCGCCATGGATGCAGAGCGTGTCCGCCTGCACCGGGACGTCCTTGCCCGCCACCGACCGCACCTTGCCTTCGCGCACCATGCGCACCACCTGCGCCACCGCCTGGTCCACGTCTTCGATCATGGCGCCCGGGCGCGTGCGCGGCGTGAGGGAGCCGTCGTCCTGGTAGGAGCGGTCGGCGAAGACCTCGCTGGCGTCGGCCAGGCCGATGTCGCGGGCGGCGTCGATCAGCTTGCTTCCGGCCAGCCCGTACAGGATCAGCGAGGCGTCCACGTCCTTGACGGCCTGGCAGATGGCGCGCGCCAGGTCTTCGTCCTTGGCGGCCATGTTGTAGAGGGCGCCGTGAGCCTTGACGTGGTGCAGCCGCGCGCCCTGCGAGGCGGCGACGCCGGCCAGCGCGCCGATCTGGTAGACCACGATGTCGTAGGCCTCGTCGGGGCTGATCTGCATGACGCGGCGGCCGAAGCCGGCCAGGTCCTGCAGGCTGGGGTGGGCGCCCAGCGCCACGCCCTGCCTGAGCGCGGCGGCCACGGTCTTGCGCATGGTGGCCGGATCGCCGCCGTGGAAGCCGCAGGCGATGTTGGCGGAACTGACGTACTGCAGCACCGCCGCGTCGTTGCCCATGGTCCAGGCGCCGTAGCTTTCGCCCATGTCGCAGTTCATGTCGATGCGGGTGGTCATAGCCGTTTCCTTTCTAGGCGAGAAGCGCGCGCAGCGGTTCCAGCGCGTCCTGCAGTTGAGAGAAAGCGCGCTCGCGCTCGCTGTCCAGGCGCTGGGCTTCTTCCAGCCCGACGGGCTGGAAGCGCAGCGTCTGTCCGGGAGCGCATTGCGCCAGGATGGGCAGGTCCACCGTGGCGATCTGCGCGATCTTGGGGTAGCCGCCGGTGGTCTGCCGGTCGGCCATGAGAATGATGGCTTCGCCGCCCGACGGCACCTGCACGGTGCCGAAGCAGGCGGCTTCCGACAGCATCTGGCGGGGCTGGCTCATGGACAGCGCCGGGCCCAGCAGGCGATAGCCCATGCGGTCGGACTGCGGACTGATGCGGAATTCCGCGCCGGCGAAATCCTGGCGCGAGGTTTCCGAGAATTCCTGCCAGTGCATGCCCGGCAGGAAGCGGATGGCGTCGCGGCGCTTGGCGCCCAGCGCGGCCGGCAGGTAGACGCGCAACTGCCACAGCGCGTCCTGCAGGGCGTCGAGGTCGCGGCCGTCGGCCAGCGGCGCCCGCAGGGGAACCTGGTCGCCCTTGGCCAGCGCGCGGCCCTGGAAGCCGCCGAAGCCGCTGCGCAGATACGTGCTTTCGCTGCCCATGACGCGTGGGAGCGCGAAGCCGCCGTGCACGGCCAGATAGCCGCGCACGCCCGCGGCCGGCCTGGCGCCGAAGGCCAGCGCATCGCCCGCCCGCGCCACCAGCGGCCGGTGCAGGGGAATGTCCTGGCCGTTCAGCGTGGCGCCCAGGTCGGCGCCGGTCAGCGCGAAGCAGGCCGGCGCGTCGAAGCGCAGCGTGGGGCCGGTCAATGTCATTTCGAGCGTGGCCGGGTCGCCCTGGTTGCCCGCCAGCGCGTTGGCCAGGCGGTGCGCGCGCTCGTCCATGGCGCCCGCGGCGGGAATGCCCTGGTGCTGATAGCCTTCGCGGCCGCGGTCCTGGAAGCTGGACAGCATGCCGGGTTTGATCACCGTCACGCTCATCGCCCGGCCTCCCGGATGCGCGTGAATTCCTCGGGGCTGATGGGCACGAAGCGGACGGAGTCCCCGGGCTGGAGCAGCGCGGCGGGTTCGCGGGCCGGATCGAACATGGTCAGCGGCGTGGCGCCGATGATGTTCCAGCCGCCCGGCAGCCGGTTCGGATAGATCACGGTCTGGCGGTTGGCCACCGCCACCGCGCCCACCGGCACGGCGGTGCGCGGCGAGGGGCGGCGCGGGATGTTCAGTTTTTCGTCGTGCACGCCCAGGTAGGCGTGGCCGGGCGCGAACCCCAGCATGAACACCATGCTGCGGGGCTGGCTGTGCAGCTCGATGACGCCTTCGGGCGTGAGGCCGGCGGCCCGGGCGACTTCGGCCAGGTCCGGGCCATGCTCGCCGCCGTAGCAGACGGGGATGTCGACCTCGCGCCCGCCCGTGGCGTCGGCGCGGATGCCTTCGGCCAGCAAGTGCCCGATGCGGTCGGCCAGCTGGGCATAGGTGGGGGTGCCCTGGGCGTCGGGCCGGTAATGCACGGCCACGGCGACGAAGGAGGGGACCACGTCGGTCACGCCGGGAAGCCGCGCCTCGCGCAGCTTGCCGGCCGCGGCCAGACAGGTCCTGCCCACCGAGGCGTCGATGCGGTCGCCGAAGGAAACGATGAGGCAGCGGTCACCCTGGGGCAGGATGCGCCAGGAGGTTTCGGCCGGAGAAGGGGGTTCTGATAGTGCGTTCAACGACACGAAACCTGTAGGACGGATTTACTTGGCGAACAAAGAATCCATGTTCTTGAACGCCTTGAACTCCAGTGCATTGCCCGACGGATCCAGGAAGAACATGGTGGCCTGTTCGCCCACCTCGCCCTTGAAACGGATGTAGGGCTCGATGACGAATTCAGTGCCGGCGTCGGTCAGGCGCTGGGCCATGGCTTCCCATTGTTCCATGGAAAGCACGGCGCCGAAATGGCGCACGGGCACATTATGCGAGTCCACGGCGCTGGTGGCGCGGTGACCGCATTCGCTGGGCGCCAGGTGCGCCACGATCTGGTGGCCGTAGAAGTTGAAGTCGATCCATTCGGGCGAGCTGCGGCCCTCCGGACAGCCCAGTTTCTCGCCGTAGAAGGCGCGGGCTTCCGCCAGGTCGCGGACCGGGAAGGCCAGGTGGAACGGCGGCAGGTTGGTTTGAGCGGTCATGAAAAGCTCCGGGTAAGGCGAAAAAGGTCAATCAGAATGCGGACCGGCACCATCGGGTCGTGTCCTGAATGCATAGTTTATGAATTGTTTTTTTGATTGAAAAACGATATTTTTTGTGTCTTAGCATCGAAAAATTTGATCGTGATCAAGGAATTCAAGACTTTCATCGCGGTGGCGCGGGACGGCACCTTCACCGGCGCGGGCGCCCAGCTGGGCCTGACCCAATCGGCGGTGAGCGCGCAGATCAAGCGCCTGGAGGAATACCTGGGGGTGGCGCTGTTCGACCGCGGCGCGCGGGTCGCGGTGCTGAACGCCCATGGCCGCGAGATGCTGCCGCAGGCCGAGGAGCTGGTGGCCATGGCCGAGCGCATGGCCGCCACGGCCGGGGCCGGACACGTCAGCGGGTCGCTGCGCATCGGCGCGATCGCCTCGGTGCAGCAGGACCTGCTGGTGCGGGCGCTGGGCGAGTTCCGGGCCGGCTATCCCGACGTGCGGGTGCGGATCGTGCCGGGCGTGTCGCTGTCGCTACTCGGGCAGGTGGACGCCGGCGAGGTGGACATGGCGGTGTTGATCCGGCCGCCGTTCGCGCTGCCGCCGGAACTGGGCTGGCAGCCGCTGCTGCGCGAGGAAGTGATGCTGGCGATGCCGGAATCGATGGCGCAGGCATCCTGGCGCGAGCTGCTGGCGACGCAGCCGTTCATCCGCTACGACCGGGCTTCGTTCGGCGGACGGGTCGTGGATCTGTTCCTGAAGAAGCAACGCATCGCGGTGCACGAGGCGGTGGAGCTCGACGAGATCGAGGCGATCGCCAATATGGTGCGGCACGGGCTGGGAGTGGCGCTGCTGCCGCGGCTGCGCGGGCTGGATACGGCCGGCTTGCGCCTGGTATCGCTGGGCGAGGCGGCGTTTCATCGCGAGATCGGGCTCATCGGGCGGCTGCCGTTCGACGCGGGCAGCGTGGGCGGCAAGATGGCGGAATGCCTGGTTCGCGCGGCCGCCGTGTCCGATGGCGGCGGCCCCGCGGGCGGCCTGCCGGCCGGCGGGGCGCGGAACTGATGGCAGGGCAGTGGAATGGCGCAGCCCGGCGGCGCTTCCGCCGCGGGCCCGCGGTTTGCAGGCCCTTGCCGGGCGGGCGCTACAGCCGGTCGCAGCGAACCGTGATGGGGTGCTGGCGCAGCGTGGTCATGACCAGGTCGTCGACCGGGCCTTCGACGTCGGTGATCACATACCCGATCTGGCCCTTGGTCTGGAGCGTCTGGCTGACGATGTTCAGGCCATGCTGCGCCATCAGGTTGTCCAGCGTGCCGAGCGCGCCCGGGGCGTTGCGGTGCACGTGCAGGATGCGCGTGCCGCCGGCCTGTTCCAGGTAGGGCAGTTCGGGGAAATTGACCGCGCCCTTGGTGGTGCCTGCCTGCAGGAAGCGCACGAGCTTCTCGGCGACTTCGCGGCCGATGTTCTCTTGCGATTCCTGCGTGCTGCCGCCGATGTGCGGGGTCAGGATGACGTTGGGCATGCCGATCAGCGGGCTGGCCAGCGGTTCGTCCGGACCCTTGGGCTCGGTGGGGAAGACGTCCAGCGCGGCGCCGGCCAGGTGGCCGGCCTTCAGGGCGGCGTGCAGCGCGTTGATGTCCACCACGGTGCCGCGCGAGGCGTTGATGAGGATGGCGCCCGGACGCATGCGCGCGATGGTGTCCGCGTTCATGATCTTTTCGGTCGCCTTGCCGCCCGGCACGTGCAGGGTCACGACGTCGGACTGCTCCAGCAGCTCGTTGAGCGTGCCGGCGGGGCGCGCGTTGCCCAGCGGCAGCTTGGCCTCGACGTCGTGGTAGACCACGCGCATGCCCAGGTTTTCCGCCAGGGTGCTGATCTGCGAGCCGATATTGCCGTAGCCGACGATGCCCAGGGTCTTGCCGCGGGTTTCGAAGGCGCCGGCGGCGCTCTTGTCCCAGTGGCCGAGATGGACCCGGGTGTTCTTTTCGGGGATCCGGCGCAGCAGCAGGATGGCTTCGCCCAGCACCAGCTCGGCGACCGAGCGCGTGTTGGAGAACGGGGCGTTGAACACCGGGATGCCGCGCTGCATGGCGGTGTCCAGGTCGACCTGGTTGGTGCCGATGCAGAAGCAGCCCACGACGCGCAGGTCGGGGTTGCCGGACAGCAGGGCCGCATCCAGGTGCGTGCGAGAACGGATCCCCGCCACCTGGGCGCCGCGCAGGGCGTCGCCCAGTTGCGCCGGCGGCAATGCCGCGGCGTGCGTGACGATGTCGGTGTAGCCGGCGGCTTCGAAGACGGCGCGGGCGCTGGGATGGATGTTCTCGAACAGGACGATTTGTGCCATGACTGCCTGGGGGAGGGGTGGGGGAACGCGTTTTATTTATTGTGGCCCATTTTTGCTGCAGTGCAAGGAGTAGCCATTGGCACGGTGTGGATGAATTGTTTCAGGGGGCGCGCGCGGCGCGCGCCCCTGAAGCCTAGCGGTAGGCCTGGAAGACCGTGGCGCCGCCCTGCTTGTCCACCAGCACGACGTCGTGCGGCGTTTTGCGCCCGCCGTACTCGGGGCCGTCCATGCCCGGCGAGCCCAGCGGCATGCCCGGGGCCGAAAGGCCGGCGGCGTCGGGCTTCTCCAGCAGCAGGCGGCGCACGTCGCTGGCCGGCACGTGGCCTTCGATGGCGTAGCCTCCCACGGCCGCCGTGTGGCAGGAGCCGTAGGCCGCCATGCCGGCGTTGCGGCGAATGGGGCCGGTGTCCTGGACGTCGTGGGTGGTTACGACGAAGCCGTTGTCGCGCATGTGCTTGACCCAATCTTCGCAGCAGCCGCAGGTGGGCGTTTTCCAGACCTCGACCTTGGTGGGCGTTTCGGCAAAGGCGTAGGCGGGCACGCTCAGGGCGGCAACGAGGGCCAGGCGGCGCGTAAGGCGAGAGACGTTCATGATGCTCCGTGCAAGGGACGTGGACTCAAGGTTCAGAACCAGAACCGCACGCCCGCCATGATGGCGGTCTGGGACCGGCTGGCGCCGGCATCCGACGCGTAGCGGGCGGTCTGGCCGAACTTGCGTTCAAAGGATACGCCAATATATGGCGCGAACTCGCGCGTGACTTCGTAGCGCAGCCGCAGCGAGAGCGATCCGTCGGACAGGCCGGAGCCGATGCCGCGTTCGGGATCGTCCTTGCCGTAGAGGCTGGCTTCGAGCTCCGGCGTGAAGATCAGGCGCTGCGTGAGCAGCAGGTCGTACTCGGCCTTGAGCGCCAGCGCCGCGCGCCCGGACGAGCCCGCGTAGCCGGTGGCTTCGAGCTCGATGTTGTAGGGCAGGACGCCTTCGATGCCGATGGCGGCCCAGTTGCGCTTGGGGCCGCTGCCGATATCGCGGCGCGCGCCCAGCTGCAGGTCCCAGAAGGGCGAGACGGCATGGCTCCAGAAGGCTTCGACCTTGCCGCCCGATCCGCCGCCGTTCTCGCGTTCCCCTTCGCTCTTGATGAGGAGGCGGTCGGTGGCGGTGCCGAACCAGAAGCGTCCGTCCCATTCCTGCGTGTTCTGCCCGTCGCGATTGCGCGCGAGGCCGAATTTGTCGAACAGGACCTGCCAGGTCGGCGCGTTGTCCATCATGTGCGGATGGATGCCATAGCTGTCGTAGCCGCGCTCGCCCGCGCCGTCGCTGGCCGGCAGGCTGCCGACCGGCGGGGCGGCCGGGGCGCCGCCGTCCGCCTCGCCGTGATTCATCGAGCCATGGTCCATGCCGGGCATGGAACCGTGGTCGGCGGGCGCCGGCGCGGGCGCTGCGCCGTGGTTCATGGAACCATGGTCCATCGCGGCCGGCTGGGACCAGGCGGCGGGGGCGGCGAGGGCCGAAGCGAGGACGCAGGCGAGCAGGCGTCCGGTGGGGCGATTCTTCCGTGTCATCGTTTACTCCACCACGACCGCTCTGAACATGCCGGCCTCCATGTGGTACAGCAGGTGGCAGTGGTAGGCCCAGTTGCCGCGCGCGTCCGCGCTGACGCGGTAGCTCAGCCGTTGCGCGGGATTGAGGGAGATGGTGTGCTTGCGCACCTGGAACGCGCCGTCGGGCGATTCCAGGTCGCTCCACAGCCCGTGGAGGTGGATGGGGTGCGTCATCATGGTGTCGTTGACCAGCACGAAACGCACGCGCTCGCCGTAGCGCAGCACAATGGGCTTGGCGTCCGAGAATTTCACGCCGTTGAAGGACCACATATAGCGTTCCATGGTCCCCGTCAGGTGCAGTTCGATCTCGCGCGACGGAGCGCGATTGTCCGCGGGTTCGCGCATGGACCGCAGGTCGGCGTAGGTCAGCACGCGGCGGCCGTTGTCGCGCAGGCCGACGCCGGGATCGTCCAGCCGGGTGGAGACGACGTCCGGCAGCATGGAGTTGCCCACGCCGCGCTCGGTCGGATAGGGATGCTTGACCTCCACCATCCCGCCCTGTCCCGCGCCGGAGCCGTGGCCGCCGTGGTCCATGCCCGGCATGGCGCCATGGCCGCCGCCGGCCGTCGTGCCGGCCATGTCGTGGCCGCCGCCCATGTCGTGCGCCATGCCCATGTCCATCATCCCCAGCAACTGCACGCGATCGACCGTCGGCACCTCGGCCTGCATGCCGGCGCGCGGCGCCAGCGTGGCGCGGGCGTAGCCCGAGCGGTCCATGGCCTGGGAGAAGATCGTGTAGGCGCGGTCCTCCCGCGGTTCGACGATGACGTCATAGGTTTCGGCCACGCCGATGCGGAATTCGTCCACGTCCACCGGGCGCACGTCCTGCCCGTCGGCGGCCACCACGGTCATCTTCAGCCCGGGAATGCGGACGTCGAAGTAGGTCATCGCGGAGCCGTTGATGAAGCGCAGGCGCACGCGTTCGCCGGGCCGGAACAGCCCCGTCCAGTTGCCGGCCGGGGTGATGCCGTTGGTGAGGAAGGTGTAGGTGGCGCCGGACACGTCCGCCAGGTCCGACGGATTCATGCGCATCTGTTCCCACATCAGCCGTTCCGACAGCGCGGCGCTCCAGCCCTGGTCCCGGGCCTGGGCGCGCAGGCTCTCGATGCTGGGCTGGATGCGGTTGTAGTAGTCCGGCATGATCTTCAGCTTGTTGAAGAGCCGCATGGGATCTTCATCGGTCCAGTCGGACAGCAGCACCGTGTAGTCGCGGTCGGAGGCGATGGGATCGCGGCGGCGCGGGTCGATGACGATCGCGCCGTACAGGCCGGTCTGCTCCTGGAAGCCGGAATGGCTGTGGTACCAGTACGTGCCGCTCTGGCGCACGTCGAAGCGGTAGGTGTAGGTCTGGCCCGGGTCGATGCCGGGAAAGCTCAGGCCCGGCACGCCGTCCATCTCGGTGGGCAGCAGGATGCCGTGCCAATGGATGGAGGTCTGTTCGCGCAGGCGGTTGGTGACGCGCAGGGTGACCGTGTCGCCCTCGCGCCAGCGCAGCAACGGAGCGGGCAACTGGCCGTTGACGGTGGTGCCGATGCGCGCCGCGCCGGTGAAGTTCACGGGCGTTTCGCCGATCTCCAGGTGGAATTCGGTGCCGCGCAGTTCGGCGGCGGCCGCCGGGGCCGGGACGGCCAGCGCCGAGCGCCAGCCGCCCAGCGCGGCCAGCGCGCCGCCGCCGGCCAGGCCCTGCACGAAGCGTCGGCGGGAGAGGGGAAGGGAAGTTGTCATGTCGGGTCCGTCCGGGCCTACAGCACCGATACCGAGCCCTTCATGCCCGCGGTGTAGTGGCCGGGTTCCAGGCAGCCGAAGGACACCGTGCCGGCCTTGTCGAAACGCCAGACGATCTGGCCGTTCTTGCCGCCTTCCAGCGACACGGCATTGGCTTCCTCGTGGCGCATGCCCGGGTCTTTCATCATCATGTCGTAGTGCGCCTTGAGGTCGGCGTCGGTGCCCAGCACCAGCTCGTGCCGGATCCGGCCGCTGTTGCGCACGTTCAGGCGCACGGTCTCGCCGGCCTTGACCTCGATGCGGGCGGGCGTGAAGCGCATGGCGTCGGTCATGTCGACGTCGATGCTGCGGGTGACGCGGGCGGGGTCGCCGGGCTTGCCGATGGGCGCGGAGGCGGCCGGCATGGCATGGCCGGCGTGGTCGCCGTGGCCACCGGCGGCGTAAGCGGCGCCGGCGCTGATCGTCAGGGCCAGGACGGCGGCCTGGGAGGTGCGGAGCAGGGTGCCTTTCACGCGGATCCTTGGTAGTGAGGGACGGTGATGGCACTGTAGGAAAACGGCGGTGACCCTATTCTGTCGCGCGGATTACATTTTTGTAATGTTGGACGCCGCCGGCTGGCCGACGGCGCCGCGCAAGGTGATGCCGATGACGGTGCCGCGGGCGTCCGAGGCGGCGTCCACTTCCCCGCCGTGCATGCGGGCGATGGCGCGCACGATGGCCAGGCCCAGCCCATGGCCCTCGCTGCGCGGCGCCCGGGCCTGGCCGGACCGGAAGAAGCGGTCGAAGATGCGGGGCAGGTCCGCCGCCGGGATGGGCGCGCCGGGGTTGCGCACTTCCACCCGCGCGCCGGCCGGCGACGCCGAGCAGGCCAGCACGATCTCGCCGCCGCGGGGCGTGGCCTTGATGGCGTTGGAGATCAGGTTGGCCAGCGCGCGGCGCACCAGGCCCGGGTTGGCGGCGATCACGGCGTCGCCCGCGCAGCGCAGGCTCACCCCGTTTTCCTCCAGCGTGGCTTCGTAGTATTCGGCCACGCGCCTCGCTTCGGCGGCCAGCGACACCGGCTTGAGGTCCGCCGCCCGTTCGCCGCGGTCGGCCCGCGCCAGGAACAGCATGTCGTTGACCAGAGTCTTGAGGTCTTCCAGCTCTTCCAGATTGGATTCGAGGGCGTCGCGCAGCTCGGCCGCCTCGCGCGGCGAGGACAGCATCACCTGGGTGCCGTTGATCAGCGTGGCCAGCGGGGTGCGCAATTCGTGCGCCACGTCGGCATTGAAGCCTTCCATCTGCTGGTAGGCGGCCTGCAGCCGTTCGAGGGTCCGGTTGAAGGAGCGCACCAGGTCGTGCAGCTCGCGGTCGGTGTCTTCGAGGGGCAGGCGCCGCGACAGGTTGTCGGGCTGGATGCCCGCCGCCTGCTCGGAGAGCCTGCGCGCCGGCGCCATGCTGCGGCGCACGGCCCAGGCGGCCAGCACCACCGTCGCGCCCACCCACAGCGCGCAGATCAACACCAGGGCGGTGCCGTAGGCGTAGAGGAATTGGGAACTGGTGCGGGTGCTGACGGCCACGGTCAGCTGCGCGCCGGGCAGGATGCGGTCGTTCATGTCCACGCGCAGGCCGCGCATGCGGCCGCCGTCGGGCGTCTGCAGCACCACCTGCCTGCCGGGCAGCACTTCCAGCGTCTCGGGGGCGGTACCGCCGTAGACCACCTTGCCCTGCGCGTCCATGATCCAGATGCCCAGCTGGCCTTCGTCCGCCCGCATCTCGTCGAAGGTGGCGGCCAGGTCCTGCAGGCCGCGGGCGCTGTTCTGCATGTCGATCAGGTGGTCGATCAGCTCCAGCTTGCCGCTGACCTCGGTGATTTCCTGGCGTTCCACTTCGCGCTTGAGCGCCCAGAACAGCGTGGCGCCCGCCAGGCTGGACACCAGCAGCGCGATGGCGCCCAGCAGCAAGGTCAGCCGCGCCTGCATGGAGCGCACGCGCCAGGGCCTCATCCGGGGCGGCCGTCCGCGGGACGCGATTCCAGCACGTAGCCCATGCCGCGCACGGTATGCAGCAGTTTGGTGTCGTAGGGGTCGTCCAGCTTGCCGCGCAGCCGCCGCACGGCGACGTCGATGACATTGGTGTCGCTGTCGAAGTTCATGTCCCAGACCTGCTCGGCCAGCGTGGTGCGCGACAGCACCTGGCCCTGGCGGCGCAGCAGCAGCGCCAGCAGGCTGAATTCCTTGGCGGTCAGGTCCAGCCGCCGGCCGCCACGCTGGGCGCGGCGCCGCGCCAGGTCCAGCTCCAGGTCGGCCAGCCGCAGCACGGTGGGCTCCTGCGAGCGCCCGCGCCGCAGCAGCGCCTGCACCCGGGCCAGCAGCTCGGAGAAGGCGAAGGGCTTGACGAGGTAGTCGTCGGCGCCGCCCTCCAGGCCGCGCACGCGGTCTTCGACGGCATCGCGCGCCGTGAGCATGAGGATGGGGGTGTCTTTCTGCTCTCGCACCGAGGCCAGGATGCCGAAGCCGTCCACGCCCGGCAGCATCACGTCCAGCACGATGAGGTCGTAAACGCCTTCCAGCGCCAGGTGCAGGCCGTTTACGCCGTCGCGGGCGAGGTCGACCACATGGCTTTGCTCCGACAGTCCTTTCTTGAGGTAGTCGGCCAGTTTGGGTTCGTCTTCGATGACCAGGATGCGCATGGCCGAAAATTTACCATCCGCGCCGCCCGAACGGCGCGAAGGGAGGCAGGGCGGCTCAGGCCGCGGCTTCGACGGCGACGCGGTCCGGCGGGAAGCGCAGGGCGAATACGCTGCCCTTGCCCTGTTCGCTGCTGATCAGCAGCTCGGCGTCGTGGCGCATCGCGATGTGCTTGGTGATGGCCAGCCCCAGGCCGGTGCCGCCGACGGCGCGCGAGCGCCCGCGGTCCACGCGGTAGAAGCGCTCGGTCAGGCGGGGCAGGTGGCGGGCGGGGATGCCGATGCCGGTGTCCTGCACGCTGTAGCGCGCGCCGCCGTCCGCCTCGCGTTCCCAGCGCACGGTGATGGTGCCGCCGTCCGGCGTGTAGCGCACGGCGTTGGTCAGCAGGTTGGACAGGGCCGAGGCCAGCTCGGTCTCCGCGCCCAGCACGTCGAGGGTCTCGTCGATGTGCCATTCCAGCACGTGGCGCCCGCCCGACAGGGCTTCGATCTGCTGGCGCGCCTTCTGCAGCAGGGCGCTGATGTTGACCGCCCGCGGGTCGCTGCCCGGCGAGGATTCCAGCGTGGACAGCGTCAGCAGGTCTTCGACGATGGCCTGCATGCGCTGGGCCTGCTCGTGCATCATGTCGATGTACTGCTCGCGCTGTTCGGCGGGCAGCGCGTCGGCCGGCATGTCGCGCAGCGTTTCCAGGAAGCCCGCCAGCACCGTCAGGGGCGTGCGCAGCTCATGCGACACGTTGGCGACGAAATCGCGGCGGGTGGTCTCCAGGCGCTCTATCTGGGTAACGTCGCGGGTGATGAGCAGGCGCTGGTTGCTGGCGTAGGCCGTCAGCTGCATCATCATCAGCCGTTCCTGGCCGTTCTGGCCCAGGCGCACCAGGATGGGCTCGGGCCAGGACGCGCGGTGCGCGTATTCCACGAATTCGGGCGCGCGCAGCAGGTTCAGCAGATTGTGGCCGCGGTCGGCGGGCAGGCGCAGCCCCAGGTGCTGGCGCGCCATGCGGTTGCACCAGTCGATCTGGAAATCCTCATTGAGGGTCACCGCGCCGTCCGGCAGCGCCTGGGCGGCGGCCAGCATGCCATGCATGGTGTTCTGGGTTTCGGCCAGCTCGCGGGCGCGGGCCCGGGTATAGCGGTACAGCGGCGCCAGGATGTCGTCCCAGGGGCCGACCGAGGCGGGAGGGGAGGTGTCCGGGTTGTTCGCCCAGCGCGAGACCAGGTGCAGGCGCCAGCTGCGCCAGACCAGCATGCCGGCCAGCGCGGCGCTGAACAGGATCCAGCCCGCCGGGTCTCCGATGAGCCATTGGGCGATAAACGCCGCGATCGCCCACAGGGCGATCAGGAAAAGGGTGCGCAGCCAGATCATCGTGCGGGAGTTTTACCGCGTCGGGAGCTGGGCAGTAAACCGGTAGCCGCTGCCGCGGACCGTTTCCACGTGCGCGTCGTGGCCGCTGGGCTCCAGGGCCTTGCGCAGGCGGCGAATATGGACGTCGACCGTGCGTTCCTCGACGAAGACGTGGTCGCCCCAGACCTGGTCCAGCAGCTGCGAGCGGGAGAAGACCCGTTCCGGGTGCGTCATGAAGAAGTGCAGCAGGCGGAATTCGGTGGGGCCGATCTGCAGGGAGTGGCTGTTGCCCGACAGGCGATGCGTCACCGGGTCCAGCTTCAGCCCGCCCACGTCGATCACGTCGTCGGTGAGCTGGGGGGCGCGGCGGCGCAGCACGGCCTTGATGCGGGCCATGAGCTCCTTGGGCGAGAACGGCTTGGTAATGTAGTCGTCGGCGCCGGCTTCCAGGCCGTCGACCTTGTCCTGCTCGGAGCCCTTGGCGGTCAGCATGATGACCGGAACGGCCCGGGTGCGCTCGTCGTTGCGCAATTTGCGCGCCATGGCGAGGCCGGAGGTGCCGGGCAGCATCCAGTCGAGCAGGATCAAATCGGGGAGCTCGGCGCGGATCAGCGTCTGGGCCTGGTCGGCGTCGAAGGCGCGCAGCACCTTGTGTCCGGCGAAGGACAGGTTGACGGCGATCAGTTCCTGGATGGCGGGTTCGTCTTCGACGACGAGGATGGTGCTGGACATGGCGGATTTGGCACACTTCTGAGCGCCGGCGCGGCGCGAACATTGCGATAGTATGGCCGCAATATTTCAGGTATGTGACCGCTGGGCGCCGCCGGAGGCGTCCGCGGGCCTCGGCCCGGGGGGCCAATAGGCTACCATTGGACGATATATCGGGAATTCATCATGCAAAACCCCTCCGAATCGCAACATTCCGCGGATTCCGCCTCGCCGTCCACCCATTTCGGCTTCCAGTCGGTGCCGGAAAGCGAAAAAGCCCGCAAGGTCGCCGAAGTCTTCCATTCGGTCGCCCAGCGCTACGACGTCATGAACGATTTCATGTCGGCGGGCCTGCACCGCGTCTGGAAGGCGTTCACCATCGGCCGCGCCGCCATCCGTCCCGGCATGAAAGTGCTGGACATCGCCGGCGGCACGGGCGACCTGGCGAAAGCCTTCGCCAAGCGAGCCGGCCCCACGGGCGAGGTCTGGCTCACCGACATCAATGATTCCATGCTGCGCGTCGGCCGCGACCGCCTGACCGACGCCGGCCTGCTGGTGCCCGCCGCCGTGTGCGATGCCGAGCGGCTGCCTTTCCCCTCGGGCTATTTCGACCGGGTCAGCGTGGCCTTCGGCCTGCGCAACATGACCCACAAGGACCGCGCCCTGGCCGAAATGACCCGGGTGCTGAAGCCGGGCGGCAAGCTGCTGGTGCTGGAATTCTCGCGCGTGGCCAAGCCGCTGGCGCCGGCCTACGACTGGTATTCCTTCAATGTCCTGCCCTGGCTGGGCAAGAAGATCGCCAAGGACGAGGCCAGCTACCGTTACCTGGCCGAATCGATCCGCATGCACCCCGACCAGGAAACCCTGGCCGACATGCTGCGCACCGCCGGCCTGGAACGGGTGCAGTACTTCAACCTGACCGCCGGCATCGCCGCCCTGCACGAAGGCGTGCGGCTGGGCTGACCGCCCTCGCCGGCAGGATATTTCTCCGTCCCTTGCGGAACTTGTGGGGCGGCGTCTTGTCCGTTATTCTTACGCTATTCAGATTATTGTAAGAAAAGTCGCGACCACGACCCCGCGATCCGCGGGGTTCCCTGCTGCTCGGGGCAGCAGGGGGCGCGAGTACGAGGGAGCAAAAACTCATGTCCAAATTCTGTCTTTCGCGGTTTGTCGCCGCGGCGCTCATCGCCGTTTCCGGCGCTGCGCTGGTGACGGCGTCGTTTGACGCCGAAGCCCGGCGCGCCGGCGGCGGTTCCAGCGTCGGCCGACAATCCTCCAATGTGACCCAGCAACGCCAGGCCACCACGCCTCCGGCCGCGGCGAACAACACCGCCGGCGCCACCGCGGCGCCGGCAGCCGCCGGCGCGGCAACGGCCGGCGCCGCGGGCGCCGCCGCCAAGAGCGGCGCTTCGCGCTGGCTCGGCCCCATCGCCGGCATTGCCGCCGGCCTGGGCATCGCCGCGCTGCTCTCCAGCATGGGCCTGTCGGGCGCTTTCGCCGAGTTCCTGTCGTCCGCGCTGCTGATCGGCCTGGTCGTGTTCGCCATCATGTTCATCGTCCGCCGCCTGCGCGGCGCCGGTCCCCGCACTGCCACGCAGGGTGCGTTCGGCGGCGCCAACAACGCGTCTGCCGGCCAGCAGCAGAAGCCGATGTGGCGTGAGTCGCTGCAGCCGGCCGCCGCGCCCGCCGCCGCTCCCGTTGCCGCAGCCGCCGAGCCGGCCGTCCTGCCGAAGGCCGGCGAGGACAACAACTGGTTCGTGCCGGGCGATTTCGACACGCCCAACTTCCTGAAGCAGGCCAAGGATCAGTTCGTGCGCATCCAGGCCATCTGGGACAGCGGCAGTACCGACCGCCTGCGCGAGTTCCTGACCGACGACCTGATCACCGAGCTCAAGCCGCAACTGGCCGAGCGCGGCGCCGCGCCCAACAAGACCGAAGTGGTGCTGCTGAACGCCGAGCTGCTGGGCATCGAAACGGTGTCCGACGGCCACCTGGCCAGCGTGCGCTTCTCCGGCATGCTGCGCGAAGCGCCGGGCACCGAAGCCTTCCGCTTCGAGGAAGTCTGGAATCTCTTCAAGCCTGCGTCCGGCGGCTGGTTGCTGGCCGGCATTCAGCAGATCCCGGTCGACTACGCCAGCTAAGGCTGGCGGACCGGGCTGAACCGCCCTCCGTTGGGGGTGCCGCAAGGCATCCGTTTGAACCGGCCCCTCTAGGGGCCGGTTTTTCCATGTGCCTGCGCAAAACACGCTCTCATCTAACCCGTTACACTCCCGATTTACCCATCAAATCCGGCAACCGGCCCGTCGGGCAGTTGCAGACCGTCATGCTGCCTTTTTCGTTCCTGCCCACTCCCTCGCGGTTGGCTGTTAGCGCGCTCAACGCCCTGTTGCGGCGTGAGGACTGGGCGCGCGAGCGCCTCTCCCGCCACGCCGGCAAGACCGTGCGCTTCGCGCTGGGCGGCTTCAGCCTGGGCCTGACGATAGACAGCGAAGGGCAGGCCGCGCAGGCCGATCCGGCGGTGGTGCCCGACGTGACCCTGACGGTCGCGCCCGAGAAGCTGCCGCTGCCGCGGCTGGGCGCAGACCGCGACGCGCCGGATTTCGCCGAAGCCACGCACATCTCCGGCGACGCCGCCCTGGCCCAGGTGGTCGCGGATCTTTCCAAGCAGCTGCGCTGGGATCCCGAGGACGCCCTGGCCCGCGTGGTGGGCGACATCGCCGCGCTGCGCATCGTGGGCGGCGCCCGCGCCGCGGCCGGCAGCGCGCGCCAGGCCGGCGAGCGCCTGGCCGGCAACGTGTCGGAATACCTGTCGGAAGAAAGCGGCGTGCTGGCCGGCCGGCCCCTGCTGGAACAGTGGCGCCTGGACCTGGCCGAGCTGAACGCCCGGACCGACGCCCTGGCCCGCTCGGCGGCCGCGCTCCAGACCCGCCTGGCCACGGCCGGCGCAAAGCGGGGCGCCTGATCCATGTTTCCCCTGCTGCGCCTTATCCGCATCATCCTGGTTTCGCTGCGCTATGGGCTGGACGAACTGGTCCTGTCCAGCCTGAACCATCCGCTGGCCACGTGCCTGCTGCGGGTCATCCGCCTGGGCACGCGGCCGCGCAAGCCGCGCGGGCTGCGGCTGCGGCTGGCCCTAGAATCGCTCGGCCCCATTTTCGTGAAGTTCGGGCAGGTGCTCTCCACCCGCCGCGACCTGATCCCCGCCGACATCGCCAACGAACTGGCCCTGCTGCAGGACCGCGTGCCGCCGTTCCCCTCGGCGCAGGCGGCCGCCTGCATCGAGGCGGCGCTGGGCGCGCCGCCCGAGAAGCTGTTCGCCCAGTTCGACGTGGATCCGGTGGCGTCGGCCTCGATTGCCCAGGTGCACTTCGCCGTGTTGCACGACGGCCGAGAAGTCGCGGTGAAGGTGCTGCGCCCGGGCATGCTGAGCATCATCGAGAAGGACCTGTCGCTGCTGAAGGTCGTGGCGCGCATCATCGAGCGCCTGGGGCCCGACGGCCGCCGCCTGAAGCCGCGCGAAGTCGTGGCCGAGTTCGACAAGTACCTGCACGACGAGCTGGACCTGGTGCGCGAAGCGTCCAACTGCAGCCAGCTGCGCCGCAACTTCGGCCCGGAATCCGGCCGCGGCGACATGCTGATCGTGCCCGAGGTGATCTGGGAATACACGGCCTCCACGGTGTTCACCATGCAGCGCATGTACGGCATGCCGGTGGGCCAGGTGGAGCGCATGCGCGAGGCCGGCATCGACATCCCGACCCTGGCGCGCACCGGCGTCGAGATATTCTTCACCCAGGTGTTCACCGACGGCTTCTTCCATGCCGACATGCACCCGGGCAACATCTACGTGTCGGACCGCCCCGAGACGCTGGGCAGCTACATCGCGCTGGACTTCGGCATCGTGGGTTCGTTGTCCGAGTTCGACAAGAATTACCTGGCGCAGAATTTCCTGGCCTTCTTCCACCGCGACTACCGCCGGGTGGCCCAGTTGCACATCGAGTCGGGCTGGGTGCCTCCCGATACGCGCGAGGAAGAGCTGGAGGGCGCGGTGCGCGCCGTCTGCGAACCATACTTTGACCGGCCGCTGTCGGAGATCTCGCTGGGGCAGGTGCTGCTCCGCCTGTTCCAGACCTCGCGCCGGTTCAATGTGGAGATCCAACCGCAGCTGGTCCTGTTGCAAAAGACCCTGCTGAACGTCGAGGGCCTGGGCCGGCAGCTCGACCCCAACCTGGATCTCTGGAAGACCGCCAAGCCCTACCTGGAACGCTGGATGCGCCAGCGCGTCGGGATCCAGGGCTTGCGGCAAAGCCTGGAGAAGGAGGCCGCGCAGTGGTCGCAGATGCTGCCCGCCTTGCCCAGGCTGGTCCATGACCACCTGAGCCGTCCCAATGTCTCGCCGGCGCTGCTGGCCGAGATGGCCCAGCTGCGGCGGGCTCAGGAACAGAACAACCGGCTGGTTGCAGCGCTGGTTGGCGTCGTGGCTCTCGCGGTAGGGGTCGCGATATGGGCATTGACCCGATAGGCGGCGCAATGATCTAGACGCCTCGTCATGTTTCATTCATGAAACGGTCATCATAGCTTCGCGGGAGACGGCGAAAAATAGCGCTGCGGCGGGATGTTTGCAGCGCTCGCGCCGACATGTCGCGCGCGCCATTCATTAATTTTCATAGCCCCATCAGCGGGACGAATACAAGGGCAGAACATGCTTTATCCTGAACTCTTCAAGACCATGGAAGCCGTGCGCTGGAACATGGCGCATGACATTCCCTGGGACGACTTCGATCGCAGCAAGCTCTCGGACGAGCAGGCTCACACGATCAAGATGAACGCCATCACCGAATGGGCCGCGCTGCCGGCCACCGAGATGTTCCTGCGCGACAACCGCGGCGACAGCGATTTCTGCGCGTTCATGTCGGTCTGGTTCTTCGAAGAGCAGAAGCACTCGCTGGTGTTGATCGAGTACCTGCGCCGTTTCCGCCCGGACCTCGTGCCCACCGAGGAAGAGCTGCACAACGTGCGCTTCGAGTTCGACGCCGCGCCGGAACTGGAAACGCTGATGCTGCACTTCTGCGGCGAAATCCGCCTGAACCACTGGTACCGCCGCGCCGCCGAATGGCACACGGAGCCGGTCATCAAGGCCATCTACAAGACGGTGGCCCAGGACGAGGCCCGTCACGCCGGCGCCTACCTGCAGTACATGCGCCGCGCCCTGCACGACCGCGGCCAGAACACCAGCGAGCAGGCGCGCCTGGCGTTCTCGAAGATCGGTGTGCTGATGGCGTCGGCCGGCCGCACCCAGCAGGCCCTGCACCCCACCAACCTGCACGTGAACAAGGATCTGTTCCCCAACGACACGGTGCAGTCGCGCCTGCCGGAACCCGGCTGGCTCGAACACTGGCTGGACACGCAGATCCGCTTCGACGGCGTGTGGGAGCAGAAGGTCGCCACCCGCATCCTGCACATCCTGTCCAAGCTGATGGACCGCAGCTTCGAAACCGTGAAGGACCTGAACCGCTACCGCAAGGAAATGGCGTCCCTGATCGTTCCGAAGGAAAAAGAGATCATCCTCGCCTCCGCGAGCCCGTCGCCGGTCTGAGGCCGAGCGGCGGGGGCGGCTGTACAATCGCGCCATGCCCGCCGCCCGTTTCGAATCCAAGGTCCTGTCCCGCGACGAATGCGTCGCCGCCATCGCCGCCGGCCGCCATCCGCGGCCGCTGGTGTTCACCAATGGCGTCTTCGACATCCTGCACCGCGGGCATGCGACCTACCTGGACCAGGCCGCCCAACTGGGCGCCACGCTGATCGTGGCGGTGAACACCGATGCCTCGGTGCGCCGTCTGGGCAAGGGCGCCGAGCGCCCGCTGAACCGCATGGAAGACCGCGCCGCGCTGCTGGCGGCGCTGGGTTGCGTGACACTCGTCACGTCTTTCGACGAGGACACGCCCGAGGCGCTGATCGCGCAGCTCAAGCCCGACCTGATCGTGAAGGGCGGCGACTACGACATGGAAAAATTGCCCGAGACCGCCCTGGTCAAGACCTGGGGCGGGCGCGCCGTGGCGATTCCCTTCGAGTTCGAGCGCTCCACCACCGCCCTGGTGAAGAAGATCCAGGGCGCGTAGCGCCGGGGGATGCCGCTAGCGCGGCTCCCTCAGCAGGCGATTGATCGCTTCCAGGTCGGTTTCCGCCAGGATGCCGCTGGTGGCCTTCAGGCGCAGGCTGGCCAGCACCGTGCTGTAGCGCGCCAGCGCCAGGTCGCGCTGGGTGGCGTAGAGCTGCTGCTGGGCATTGAGCACGTCCAGGTTGATGCGCACGCCGACCTCGTAGCCGGTGCGGTTGGCCTCGACCGCGGCGCGGCTGGATTTCTCGCCCGCTTCCAGGGCCTGGATGCGCGCCAGGCCGCTGGTGACGCCTGTGTAGTATTGGCGCGCGGCCTGCACGGCCTGGCGGCGCGCCGCCTCGTAGTCGTGGCGCGCCTTCTGCTCCAGCTGCACTTTCTCGGTCACCTGCGACGACACGCCGCCGCCCGAATACAGCGGAATCGACAGCACGACGCCGACGGTATTGTCGATGGGCTTGCCCGGCGCGGCATTGCGCATGACGGCATCGCTGGCGCTGCCGCTGGTGGCCCGCAGGTTCAGCGTGGGATAGTGGCCGCTCTTGGCGATCTGGATTTCACGGCCGGCGATGCGGGTCAGCAGCTGGGCGCGCAGCACGTCCAGGCTGGAGGCCTCCGCCTGGTTGCTCCAGTCGGCGACGCGGGCGGGCTGCGGGGCGGGCAGTTGCACGCCGTAGGGCAGTTCGGCCAGCGCGCCGGGCGCCGTGCCGATGATCTTGGCGAGCTCGTCGCGCCGCACTTCCAGGTCGTTCTGCAGGCGCAGTTCCTGGGCCACGACCAGGTCGTAGCGGGCCTGCGCCTCGTAGGTGTCGGTGATGGTGGCGTTGCCCAGCTCGAAGTTGCGCTTGGCGGACTCCAGCTGCCCGGCCACGGCGGCCTTTTCGGCCTCGGTGGCGGTCAGGGTGTCCTGGGCGTAGAGCACGTTGAAGTAGGCGTCGGCCACGCGCAGCAGCAGGTCCTGGAACGCCTGCTGCAATTGCACTTCCACGTCGGCGACGACCAGCTTGGACTGCTCGTAGTTCTGCCAGCGGCCCCAGTCGAACAGGGGCTGGGTGAGCGACAGGTCCCAGACGCCGCGGCCGCCGCTGTAGGCGATGCCCAGGCCCTGGGTGCTGCGGGTTTCCTGGTAGGCGCCGCCGGCTTCGGCGGAAATCAGGGGCAGGAGCAGGGAGCGGGCCTGGGGTTCTTTTTCCAGGCCGGCGCGGTAGTTGGCCCGCGCGGCGGCGTAGATCGGGTCATTGCCCAGCGCCGATTGCCAGACCTGGATCAGGTTCTGCGCGCGGGCAAGCGACGGGCCGACGCTTGCGGCGCAGGTAAAAACCAGTAAAGCCGTTAGCAATCGGAAACGCATGGTGGTCAACGATACGCCGGGCCGCCCGGGGCGCGGCGCCCCCTCAAGGGGCTGCTGGCGCCGGGCGGCAGGGTTGGGATCAGAACTTGAACTGGGAGACCGTGACGCCGCGCAGCGGCTTGATGACGGTTTCAAACAGGTTCACCGTTTCGAAGCTGGCCGCGGTGGTGCGGGTGATGCGACAGGCGGTCATGACGGGGGCCTGGCCCACGACGACGACCAAGCGGCCGCCCACGCGCAGCTGGTACTTCAGCGCGTCCGGCACGGTCGGCACGGAGCCCGTGACGAGGATGGCGTCGTATTCGGTGGAGCCCCAGCCGTTGCGGGCGTCGCCCGTTTCGACCTTGACGTTGGTGACGTTGTTCATCTGCAGGTTCTGCTGGGCGAACGTCACCAGGCGGCTGTCGATCTCGACGGAGGTGACCTGTTGCGCCAGGTAGCCCAGCAGCGCGGCCTGGTAGCCGGAGCCGGTGCCGATTTCCAGCACGCAGTCGGACTTGGTCAGGAGCAGTTCTTGCGCGAGGCGGGCTTCCACCTTGGGCGCGAGCATGGTCTGGCGCGTGTTGACCGCGTTGATCTCCAGCGGCAGCTCCAGGTCGGAAAACGCCATTGCGCGCAGGGCCGGCGGAACGAATTGTTCGCGGCGCACATCGAACAGCGCTTGCAGCACGTTGGCGTCCAGAACATCCCAGGGGCGGATCTGCTGTTCCACCATGTTGAAGCGGGCTTGTTCTACGTCGGGCAGGGTCGAAGCGTTCATGACGGTCAGAGAAAACAGAGGAATCAACAGACCATTGTACCGATTCGTAGCGTACTGTGACGCCCCGGCCCGACCAGAGGTGTTTCAGCCGCCGTCCGGGCCTACCACCAGGCGTGGAAGTGGTGGACGGGGCCGTGCCCGGAGCCGACCGACAGGCGCTCCGCGTGGCGGATGGCCTCGGTCAGGTAGGCCTTGGCGCGGCGGGCGGCCTCGGGTACGTCCCCGATTTGCGGCAGCAGCGCCGCCAGCGCCGCCGACAGGGTGCAGCCGGTGCCGTGGGTATTGACCGTGGGGATGCGGTGGCCGGGCAGTTCGATCATCCGGTCGCCGTCGTGCAGCAGGTCGATGGTGTCGTTGCCGGGCAGGTGGCCGCCCTTGACCAGCACCCAGCGTTCGCCGGCGTGCGTCAGCTTGTTGCGCAGGCGTTCGGCCACGCGTCGCATTTCCTTGACGGTCTCGACCGGCCGTTCCTCCAGCAGCACGCCGGCCTCGGGCAGGTTGGGCGTCAGCAGGGTGGCCTGCGGCAGCAGGGCCTCGCGCATGGCGCCCACGGCGTCGCGCTCCAGCAGCAGGTCGCCGCTCTTGGCCACCATGACCGGGTCCAGCACCACGTGGGCCGGGGTCCACTTGGCCAGCTTTTCGGCCACCACCCGGATCACCGGATGCTGGCCCACCATGCCGATCTTGACGGCATCGATGCGCACGTCCGCGAACAGCGTGTCGATCTGCTGGCCGACGAAGTCGGGCGGAACCGCCGAGATGCCGGTGACGCCTTGGGTGTTCTGCGCCGTCAGCGCGGCGATCACGGCGCAGCCGTAGGCGCCCAGCGCGCTCATGGCCTTCACGTCGGCCAGGATCCCGGCGCCGCCGGACGGGTCGACGCCGGCGATGGTCAGCGCGTTGGGGATGGGACGGCCGCCGGCGGCCTGCTGGCGGGTGCTCATTTCGGGGCGCCGGCCGTGATCAGGCCTTCGGTGGGCGAGCTGGGGGCGCCGCTGTACAGCTTCTTGGGCATGCGGCCGGCCAGGAAGGCCTCGCGGCCGGCTTCCACGCCCTTCTTCATGGCGCTGGCCATCAGGATGGGGTCGCGCGCGCCGGCGATGGCGGTATTCATCAGGACGGCGTCGCAGCCCAGTTCCATGGCGATGGCGGCGTCCGACGCGGTGCCCACGCCGGCGTCCACCACGATGGGCACGCGGGCCTGGTCGATGATGAGGCGCAGGTTCCAGGGGTTCAGGATGCCCATGCCCGAGCCGATCAGCGAGGCCAGCGGCATCACGGCCACGGCGCCCAGGTCTTCCAGCATGCGGCACTGGATGGGGTCGTCGGTGCAATACACCATGACCTTGAAGCCGTCGTCCACCAGCGTCTTGGTGGCTTTCAGCGTTTCGGGCATGTTGGGGAACAGGGTGTGCGGGTCGCCCAGCACTTCGAGCTTGACCAGGTCATGGCCGTCCAGCAGTTCGCGCGCCAGGCGCAGCGTGCGCACGGCGTCGTCGGCGCTGTAGCAGCCGGCGGTGTTGGGCAGCAGCGTGAATTTCGAGGGCGGGACGTAGTCCAGCAGGTTCGGCTCGCCGGCGTTCTGGCCGATGTTGGTGCGGCGGATCGCGACGGTGACGATCTCGGTGCCGCTGGCGTCCAGCGCCGCGCGGGTCTGTTCGAAGTCCTTGTACTTGCCGGTGCCGACGAGCAGGCGCGACGAATAGGCGCGGCCGGCGATAGTGAGAGTGTCTTGAGTGGTCATGGCGGTGTTTCAAAGGGCGGGTGCGCACGATGCGAGGCCCGCGGGGACTGGCGTATCGTTGCACGAATGATAAAGCACGACGCCGATCGGCAGATGTGTCCGTCGGAACGTCGCGTTCCACTATTTGATGATGGCGGCATGGCGGCGGGATCAGCCCCGCAGGCGGTCCAGGTCGGCGCAAAGGGTTTCGGCCGCGTCCAGCAGGCGCGGGCCGGGCCGGTACAGGGCGTCCGCGTCGATCCCGTACACGTGGCCCTGGCGGGCGGCGGGCAGGCCCAGCGCCTGCCAGGCGGCGAGGTTCCTGGCCGTGTCCTCCGGCCGGCTCACGCCCGCCAGCACGGCCTCCGGACGCGCGGCCAGCACGCTTTCCAGGGTGACCTGCGGCGCCACCACTGGAGCCTGGCCGAAGACGTTGACGCCGCCGCAGGCGCGCAGGGCGTCGCTGACGATGCTGGAGTCGTTCAGGGTGTAGATCGGGTCCAGGCCGGCCTGGACGAACACGCGCACCGGCCGCCGGCCGGCGTAGCGCGAGGTCAGGGCGTCGAGCCGCGCGCGCAGGTCGCGGGCGGCGGCCCGCGCCCGGGGCTCGGTGCCGAACAGGACGCCCATGCGTTCCACGGCGCCGGGGATGGCCGCCAGCGTGGGCGGATCGCTGTAGAAGACCGGCACGCCCAGCTTGTCCATGACGCGCACCAGCGGCTCGGCGGCGGCGGCCTGCCAGGCGATCAGCAGGTCGGGGCGGGCGGCGGCCACCCGCTCGGGATCGGGCTGGGTGCCGTCGCCGATGACCGGCAGGCCGCGGGCGGCAGGGGGATAGTCGCTGCCGCGGATGGTGCCGGCGAGGTAGTCGCCCGCGCCGGCGGCGTAGACGAGCTCGGTGGCATGCGGCGCCAGGGTGACGGCGCGCCGGGCGGGCGCCGTCAGGACCACTTCGCGGTTGCGGTCGTCCAGGACCCGGATGCCGGCGCCGGCGGCTGGCTCGGCCGCAGCCGGGCCCGCGGCCAGCAGCATGCCCAGGGCCAGGAACAGCCCCGGAGCGATGCGAGGAAGGGCGCGCGCGGGTGTCATGCCGGAAGTCGATACGGTCAGCGGAGAACGCCGACTATATCGGATGTCCGCCATCAATAGCGCAGCGTGAGCGACGCATAGAAGTTGCGGCCCGGCGCGGGGTACAGGCTGTAGTTGGCGACGGGGCCCAGCATCTCGAACGACGCGTTGCCGCCGCGGATGCCATAGGTTGCGTACTGGCGGTCGAAGATGTTGTTCACGCCGATGGCGCCTTCGATGTTGCGGGTGAACTTGTAGGCCACCTTGGTGTTGAACAGCACGTAGGCATCCAGTTCCTTGGCGAACTGGTTGGCCTGGTCGTTGTCCATGCGCGACTTGCCCACGTACTGCGCCGTTACGTTCCACAGGAACGCGTCGGTGGGGCGCCAGGTCACGCCGGCGTTCGCCAGCCACTTGGGCGCCAGCGGCACGGTCTTGCCGGCCAGATCCACGCCGGCGTAGGTGCCGGAGCGGAATTGCGCTTCCATCCAGGTCAGGTTCGCGTCCAGCGACACGCTGCTGGAAACCGCGGTGTGGCCTTCCAGTTCGATGCCTTGGCGGCGGGTCGGGTCCAGGTTGGTATTGGCGCCGGTGCCGGGGCCCCACATGCCGTCGGCCAGCGGGTTGTACTGGATCTCGTTGGTCAGGTCATAGCGGAAGTAGGACAGGCGGGCGCTGCTGCTGGCCGATTGCCAGGTCACGCCGATTTCCTTGTCGGTGGAAGTCTGCGGGGCCAGCGGCGTCTGCACCGACAGCAGTTCGTCGGCGTTGGGCAGGCGGAAGCTGCGGCCGACCTTCCCGTACACGCCGAAGCCGGAGGGCAGGTCCTGGCGCACGCCCAGCTGCCAGGCGGTCAGGTGGTTGCTGCGGTCGGAGGCGGTGCCCGAGCCGGAAATCACGTCCAGGTCGTCGGACGCGTACTGGCGGCGCACGCCGGCCGTCACGTAGGTGCTGTCGGTGGCGCGGACCTGGCCTTCGGCGAACAGGCCGTACTGGTGCTGGCGCGATTGCCACTTCGACGGCTGGAAGTCGTAGTAGGCATTCTGGTTGGCGGTGGTCTTGGCTTCCTGGCCGTCGGCCCCGAAGACGAGGCTGTGGCCGCCGCTGATCGGCAGGCGGTAGCGAACGCTGGCGATGTTCTCTTCCAGCTTCTGGTCGCGCAGGGTGTCGCCGAAGCCGTCGTAGGACAGGCCGTTCAGCTTCTTCTCGCGGGTCGACAGGTCGGCGTACAGGGTGCCGGCGCCGATCGCCTGCTCCAGTTGCAGGCCGAAGGTGGTGGTGGTGGTCTTGACGTAGTCGACGTCGTTCTTGGAGCCGCGCGGATCGTCCTGGTACTCGTTCACGCCGGTGGTCGGGTTGATCGAGCGCGGGCCGGGCAGTTCCAGTTTCTGCGTCGTGGTGCGGCCGTACAGGCGGATGGAGCCGTCGTCGTGGCGGAAGGTGATGCCGCCGCCGCCGCCTTCGCGGCGCTCGCCGCTGTGGTCGCGGTAGCCGTCGCTGTGCAGGGACTGCATGTAGGCGTCGACGCCGACCTTTTCATTGTTCATGGCCACGGCGGCGTCGTACTGGCGCAGGCCGTAGCTGCCGAAGGTGGCGGTGGCGCGGGCGCTGACCGGTTCTTTCGAGAAATCGGAGCGCGTGATGATGTTGATCACGCCGCCGGTGGTGCCGCCGCCGTATTGCACCGAGCCGCTGCCGCGCACGATTTCGATGCGTTCGACCTGGTCCAGCGGCACCACGCCCAGGCTGGGCGCCGACAGGTCGTTGGTGTTCTGCTTGACCCCGTCGATCAGGATCAGCGTGTTGCTGGCGCCGGTGATGCCGAAGCCGCGCAGGTCGACGATGGAGTTGTCGCTGGAGCTGCTGGTATTGATCAGGTGGATGCCGGCCTGGGTCGACAGCAGGTCCTGCATGGTGCGGGCGCTAGCCGCGGCGATGTCCTCGGCGGTAATGACCGAGATGGACACCGGCAGCGTGCGGCCGTCGGTGGGCACGCGCTGGGCGGTGACGGTGACGGCGTCGAGCTGGGGAGCGGGGGAGGCAGCTTGCTGGGCGGCGGCGATGGCCGGGGCGGAACAGAGCAGGGCGCCGGCATAGCGCCGGATGGAGCGGGTTTTCATCTACGTAACCTCGATACGACCCGCGACCCCGCAGGCCATGCACGATGGAGAGGACGTCCTCGCCGCGGCGGGCCGGTGAGGGCCTGGCGGCAATGCATGGACTTCCTGGCGATCGAACTGGCCGGTATCGGGCTGCCATGGGCGCGTCGCGCGCATGGGGACCGTTGCGGGGGCAGCACAGGCTGGAGCCGGGAGGGGGCGCCTTGTGGGGCCCTGCCGTCCTGCGGACATCTTCCTGTTTCCCGTTTACCTTTCGCACGCGGCCTGCAAGTGTTGCGTTCTTGCATGCGCAATGCGCCGAAAGCACCGGTTCGGGGCCGAAACTGTATCACCAGGAGGCGGGAGTTAGCCCATTTTGTTACGATCAGGGCTTGTTTTTCCGGCGTTTTTCGCTTTTTAGCCACACAGCGCCGCCGTTGCCAACTCCCTCCGGACCTGCCCGTGTCGTATCCCCGCCTGCCTTATCCTCCCGAAGCCTATACCCACGGCGGCGAATTCGCCCGCCTGCTGGGCAAGCGCATCCTGATCCTGGACGGGGCCATGGGCACCATGATCCAGCGCTACAAGCTGGGCGAGGCCGATTTCCGCGGCGAGCGCTTCGCCGCCCACGGCAAGGACCTGAAGGGCGACAACGAGCTGCTGTCGCTGGTGCGTCCGGACGTGATCTCCGAGATCCACCGCCAGTACCTGGAGGCGGGCGCCGACGTCATCGAAACCAATACCTTCGGCGCCACCTCGATCGCCCAGGGCGACTACGACCTGCCGGAACTGGCCTACGAGCTGAACCTGGTGTCGGCCCGGCTGGCGCGCGAAGCCTGTGATGCCTACAGCACGCCGGACAAGCCGCGCTTCGTGGCCGGCGCGCTGGGCCCGCAGCCCAAGACGGCGTCGATCTCGCCGGACGTGAACGATCCGGGCGCCCGCAACGTCACTTTCGAGGAACTGCGAGTCGCCTACGTCGAACAGCTCAACGGCCTGCTCGACGGCGGCATCGACATCGTCCTGATCGAAACCATCTTCGACACCCTGAACGCCAAGGCCGCCATCTACGCCACCGAGGAAGTGTTCGAGCAGCGCGGCGTCCGCCTGCCCGTCATGATCTCCGGCACGGTGACCGACGCTTCCGGCCGCATCCTGTCGGGCCAGACCGTCGAGGCTTTCTGGAATTCGGTGCGCCACGCGCGCCCCGTCACCATCGGGCTGAACTGCGCGCTGGGCGCGGCGCTGATGCGCCCCTACGTGGCCGAGCTGTCCAAGATCTGCGACACCTACGTCTGCGTCTATCCCAACGCCGGCCTGCCCAACCCCATGGCCGAAACCGGCTTCGACGAAACCCCGGCCGACACCTCGGCGCTGCTGGAGGAATTCGCGCGCGCCGGCCTGGTGAACATGTCCGGCGGCTGTTGCGGCACCACGCCCGACCACATCCGCGCCATCGCCGAGAAGGTCGGCGCGCTGACGCCGCGCGTCGTGCCCGACATTCCGGTCAAGACCCGCCTGTCGGGCCTGGAACCCCTGAACATCGACGAAGACACGCTGTTCGTCAACGTGGGCGAGCGCACCAACGTCACGGGCAGCAAGATGTTCGCCCGCCTGATCCGCGAAGAGAAGTACGACGAGGCGCTGGCGGTGGCCCGCCAGCAGGTCGAGAACGGCGCGCAGATCATCGACATCAACATGGACGAGGCCATGCTGGATTCGGTGGCCTGCATGCACCGCTTCCTGAACCTGATCGCCTCCGAGCCGGACATCGCCCGCGTGCCGATCATGATCGACAGCTCCAAGTGGGAAGTCATCGAGGCCGGCCTGAAGTGCGTGCAGGGCAAGCCGGTGGTGAACTCCATTTCCATGAAGGAAGGCCTGGACATCTTCCGCGAGCACGCCCGCCTGTGCCGGCGCTACGGCGCCGCGGTGGTGGTGATGGCCTTCGACGAACAGGGCCAGGCCGACACGCTGGAGCGCCGCAAGGAAATCTGCGGCCGCGCCTACCGGATCCTGGTCGAGGAAGAAGGCTTCCCGCCCGAGGACATCATTTTCGATCCGAACGTGTTCGCGGTCGCCACCGGCATCGACGAGCACAACCACTACGCCGTGGACTTCATCGAAGGCACGCGCTGGATCCGCGAGAACCTGCCCCACGCCCGCATTTCGGGCGGGGTGTCCAACGTCAGCTTCTCGTTCCGCGGCAACGAGCCGATGCGCGAGGCCATCCACACCGTATTCCTGTACTACGCGGTCCAGGAAGGCATGACCATGGGCATCGTCAACGCCGGCCAGCTCGGCGTGTACGCCGACCTGGATCCGAAGCTGCGCGACCTGGTCGAGGACGTGATCCTGGACCGCCCCGAGCCCGTGGGCAAGACCGAGGCCGACGACGAGCGCTCGCCGACCGAGCGTCTGGTGCAGTTCGCCGACAGCGTGAAGGGCTCGGGCGCCCGGAAGGAAGAAGACCTGAGCTGGCGCAACGCGGAGGTCGAGCAGCGCCTGTCGCACGCGCTGGTGCACGGCATTACGGCCTTCATCGTGGAAGACACGGAAGAAGTGCGCCAGAAGATCGCCGCGCGCGGCGGCCGCCCCATCGAAGTGATCGAAGGCCCGCTGATGGACGGCATGAACGTCGTGGGCGACCTGTTCGGGGCGGGCAAGATGTTCCTGCCGCAGGTGGTCAAGTCGGCGCGCGTGATGAAGCAGGCCGTGGCCCACCTGATTCCCTTCATCGAGGAAGAGAAGCGCCAGATCGCGGCGGCCGGCGGCGACGTGCGGGCCAAGGGCAAGATCGTCATCGCCACCGTCAAGGGCGACGTGCACGACATCGGCAAGAACATCGTGTCCGTGGTGCTTCAGTGCAATAACTTCGAAGTCGTGAACATGGGTGTGATGGTGCCCTGCGCGCAGATCCTGGAAAAGGCCAAGGAAGAGAACGCCGACATCGTCGGCCTGTCCGGCCTGATCACGCCCAGCCTGGAAGAAATGGCCTACGTGGCCAGCGAAATGCAGCGCGACGAATACTTCCGCAGCCGCAAGCTGCCGCTGATGATCGGCGGGGCCACCACCAGCCGCGTGCACACCGCCGTGAAGATCGCGCCCAACTACGAAGGCCCGGTCATCTACGTGCCGGACGCCAGCCGCTCCGTGGGCGTGGCGACCAACCTGATGTCCGACCAGTCGGCAACGTACCTGGCCGAACTGGCCCAGGAATACGAAGAGGTGCGCCGCCGCCACGCCAACCGCAAGGCCACGCCCATCCTTCCGCTGGCGGAAGCGCGCGCCTCGCGCCCCGCGATCGACTGGGACAACTACACGCCGCCGCGCCCCAAGTTCATCGGCCGCCGCACCTTCAAGAGCTATGACCTGGCCGAGATCGCCAAGTACGTGGACTGGGGCCCGTTCTTCCAGACCTGGAGCCTGTTCGGCCCGTTCCCGGCCATCCTGGACGACAAGGTCGTGGGCGAGCAGGCGCGCAAGGTCTACGCCGACGGCCTGGCCATGATGAAGCGCATCATCGAAGGCCGCTGGCTCACCGCCAACGGCGTGGTGGGCTTCTATCCGGCCAACAGCATCAACGACGAGGACATCGAGGTCTACAAGGACGAGACCCGCAGCGAAGTGCTGTTCACCTACCGCAACCTGCGCCAGCAGGGCGCCAAGCGCGAAGGCGTGAGCAACAAGTCGCTGTCGGACTTCATCGCGCCCAAGTCCAGCGGCAAGCTGGACTACATCGGCATGTTCGCCGTGACGGCCGGCCTGGGCATCGAAAAGAAGGAAGCGGAATTCGAGAAGGCGCTGGACGACTATTCCAGCATCATGCTCAAGTCCCTGGCCGACCGCCTGGCCGAGGGCTTCGCGGAATGCCTGCACGCCCGCGTGCGCCAGGACCTCTGGGGCTACGCGCCCGACGAGGCCTTGTCCAACGACGACATGATCGCCGAGAAGTACGTGGGCATCCGCCCGGCGCCTGGCTACCCGGCCTGCCCGGAGCACGTGATCAAGACCGACATGTTCCGCGTGCTGGACGGCGCCGACATCGGCATGATGCTGACCGACAGCTACGCCATGTACCCGGCCTCCAGCGTGTCCGGCTTTTACTTCAGCCATCCGCAGTCGCAATACTTCAACGTCGGCGTGATCGGCGAAGACCAGTTGCAGGACTACGCGGCGCGCAGCGGGCGCAGCATCGAGGACCTGAAGCGCACCCTGGCCCCGAACCTGGGCTGATCGGCGCGGAACGCAAAAAAAGCCGGCCTTCGGGCCGGCTTTCGCATAGGCGGGACGGCCTGGCGCCCGCGCGCGCTGCAAGCCGTCTCGCGCGGCCCTAGCGCGGCGGGCCCGCCAGGCGGCCCAGCACGGCCTCCAGGGCCAGGCCGATGGCCAGGATCTTGCGGTCCTCGCCGGGCAGCCCGTCGATTTCCAGCCCGACCGGCAGGCCTCCCGCCGACAGGCCCGCGGGCACGCTCAGGCCGGGCAGGCCGGCGTTGCTGCCCGGGTCGACGTTGCGCGCCAGCCGGCTGAAGTTCTCCAGGCTGCTGGCATCCGGCTCGGCCGCCATGGGCAGGACCGGCGAGGTGGGAAACAGCAGGCCGTCCAAGGCATGTTCCTGGAACGCGCGGCGGTAGACCTCGATCAGGTCCCCGCGGTGCACCGCCATGGCGCGCTCGTACAGCGGCTGCAGCGGCAGCAGTTCGCCGGAAGGCGTGGGCAGCACGCCGGGCATGATGAGGCCCTCGAAAATCGCCTTCACGTCGGGGCTGGAAATCTGCGCGACGACCTGCTCGACGTCGACGCCGGCATGGTGGCGCGCGAGATAGTCCGCCAGGTCCGTCTTCTGTTCGTACAGGCAGACCGGCATGCCGACCGCGGCGTTGCTGGCTTCCAGGCCGGGCATGTCCAGTTCCACCAGCTGCACGCCAGCTGCGCGCAGCCTGGCCAGGGCCGCGTCCATGACTGCCCGCACCTGCGGGTCCAGGCCCTTCCAGAAGTAGTCGTGCACACCCAGCCGCAGGCCGGCCGCGGGCAGGGGCGGCAGCGGCTCGGCCTCGCCCGTCAGCACCGCGTCCAGCAGCACGATGTCCTCCATGCTGTTGGCGATCGGCCCGGGCGTGTCGCGGGTGTGCGAGATGGGCGTGATGCCCGTGCCGTCGTAGCGTCCGACCGAGGGCCGGAAGCCGACGGCGCCGTTCAGCGCGGCCGGCAGGCGCACCGAGGCGCCCGTGTCGGTGCCCAATGCGGCCGGCGCCATGCGGGCGCCCACGGCCGCGCCGCTGCCCGAGGACGAGCCGCCGGCGATCAGGCTGGCATCGTAGGCATTGCGCGTGCCCACGCTGTTCGCGCCGGGAAACGCGGTGTTGTAGCCCGACACGCCGAACGCCAGTTCGTGCATATGGGTCTTGCCCAGGATCACCGCCCCGGCCTCGCGCAGGCGCCGCACGATGGGCGCGTCCTCGGCCGGACGGAAGTGCCTCAGGGCGGGCGTGCCCGCCGTGTTGGGCAGGCCGGCGACGTGGATGTTGTCCTTGATGGCGATGGGCACGCCGTCCAGCGGCCCCGCGGTCCGGCCGGGCTGGCCGCGCGCGGCGTCGCTGGCGGCCGCCTGGGCCAGCGCGCCGTCGCGGTCGACGGCGATGAAGGCGTTGAGGTCCTCGCGGGCGGCGATGCGGTCCAGGCAGGCCTGGGTCAGCGCGACGCTGGTGAGGCCGCCCTGGCGGATCAGGGCGGCCGCCTGCGCGGCGGTCAGCGCCGCGGGCGATGCGTGGCGCGGCGATAGTGACGGATCGGACATGGCGCTTCCTCGTTGTACGGTTCGTGGATCACCCGTATCTATACAAGGTCGGCGCGGCCGCTGTCGAGCGCGGCGCGCCGGCGCGCGGAAATCAGTCCGGCTTCCTCACCACGATGGTGGCGGTGTCGCTGGTGAAGGACGCGTCCTCGCGCACTTCGAAGTGCGCGCGCACCACGTCCGGGGCGATGCCGAACATATGGCGCAGCGCGGCCACCAGCGTGTCCGGCGTGCGCATGCGCGTCACCCAGGACTGGAATTCCAGGGGCAGGCGGCGCGGGGCCAGGCCCTGCAGGGTGAAGCCGGCCTCGGTCAGCATCCGGGTCCATTCCGCCACCGAGTAATCGCGCACGTGCGAGGTGTCGCGCAGCACCTCGATCGTCTGCAGCCAGGTGTCCAGCAGCGGCTCGCCGGGCGAGACCACGTCGGCGAACACCGCGATGCCGCCGGGCTTGAGCACGCGGAACGCTTCGCGCAGCCCGCGCCCGGCATCCTGCCAGTGGTGGGTGGAGTAGCGCGACATCACCAGGTCGAACTCGCCGTCGCCGAACGGCAGGTACTCGGCCTTGCCCTGACAGGTGACCAGATTGGTCAGCCCGCGCTTGGCGGCTTCGCCCGCGACCACGTCCAGCATCTGCTGCGACAGGTCGTAGGCGGTGACGTGCCCGACCTGGGGCGCGACGTGAAAGCTCACGTGGCCGCCGCCGCAACCCAGGTCCAGCAGGCGGGCGCCGGGATGCTGGCCGGCGATGCCGGCCATCTGCAGCAGGTCCTCGCCCTGGGCGTGGACGGCGCTGGTCAGGTAGGCGGCGGCGCGGGGGCTGAACTGGCGGTCGACGGCGTCGTCGTGGGTGCGGGAAGTCATGGGAATCCTTGGGTTGCTGGAGGCGGAAATATCGGCGGGCCGTCACGGAACGGGCGGCTCAGGCGCTAAGATAGGCGGGCCGCTATACACGTACAAGCCCATTGCTGATCCTGGTATGACTACTTCCCCCCAGTCCGGCGCCGCCGGCCATGAAGGTTCCCGCGTGCGCCGCCAGGCGCTGGGCGAATTCGTGCGCAGCGCCCGGTCGCGCATCACGCCCCAGATGGCGGGCCTGCCCGAAGGCATGCGCCGCCGCACTCCCGGCCTGCGGCGCGAAGAGGTGGCGCAGCTGTGCGGCATCAGCGTGACCTGGTACACCTGGATCGAACAGGGGCGCGAGGTTTCGGTATCGCCGTCGGTCTGGTCGCGGATCGCGGGCGTGCTGCAACTGGCCCGCGCCGAGCGCGCCTACCTGTTCGACCTGGCCGACTGCGCCGATCCGCAGCATGCCCGCGACGACGGCGGCGGCGTGCCGGGACCCTTGCAGGAATGCGTGAACGCCATCAACGCGCCGGCCTACGTGCTGGACCGCGCCTGGAACGTGCTGGCCTACAACGAGCCGCTGCGCGACCTGTTCGACGACTGGCCCCGGCGGGACGCCGAACCCAACCTGCTGCGCTACATCTTCCTGGATCCCGCCGCGCGCGAACTGGTGGTGGACTGGGACCAGCGCGCCCGCCGCGTGGTGGCGGAATTCCGGGCCGACGCTGGCGCCCACCTGGACGAGCCGGCGGTGCTGGCGCTGCTGGACAGCCTGGGCAGGCAGAGCGCGGTGTTCGCGCACTGGTGGACCCGCCATGCGGTGGTCGAGCGCGAAGGCGGCCTGCGCGAATTCCAGCATCCGCTGCGCGGCAAGCTGGCCTACCAGCAGATCACCTTCCGGCTGGCGACGCATCCGGACCTGAAGCTGGTAATGCTGCTGGGGGCGGGCGCCCAGCCCGAGGCGCCCGCCTGAGGCGTTACTTCACCAGGCCGTGTTCCGTGAGGTAGCGGATCAGGAATTCGCCATGGCCTTCGATGTCGCGGCGGATTTCGCGCACCACCGCTTCGGTATCGCCGGCTTCCAGCGCCGCGATGATGCCCTCGTGCGGGTGCCCATTGGGCAGCACGGGGAAGGGCGGGGTGTAGAGGTAGGACAGGTACGAGGCCGTCTGCACCCACAGGTTCTCGATCATCGATAGCAGATGCGGCATCTGCGCGGCCGAGTAGAGCGCGAAGTGGAAATCGAAGTTGCGCGCCAGCACCGGCGCCATCAGCTGCTGCCGGCGGCTGTCCATCAGGCTGGCGTGGATGCGCCGCAGCTCGGCGATCAGCGCCGGCGTGGCGTGCGGCACCGCGCGGCGCGCCGCGAAACATTCCAGCTCCAGCCGGATGCTGCGCAATTCCTGCAGCTGCGCCACGGTGAGCTCGGGCACCTTGACCGACTTGCCCGGGCTGAGCGCCAGGGCGCGTTCCGACACCAGTTGCAGCAGGGCTTCGCGCACCGGCGTCTGGCTCACGCCCAGCGTGTCGGTGATCGAGCGCAGCGTGATGGTGTCGCCCGGTCGCAGCTCGCCCATCATGATTTTCTGCTTGATTTCACGATAGATGCGGGCGGTCATGTTTTCCCGCTGCATCGGCGCCAAATTGATGGTCATTCCGTATTCCTGGTCGGCCGGGCCGCATGCGTGGGCAGGGGCAAGGCTAGGGTTAGCCGATTCTACCGTTCCGCCGCGGCCACATTTTGTATTTTGTAAAAAATAAAATTATTGACGAGGCTCTTGATCGCCATCTATATTTTATAAAATATAAACAGGAGACGAGATGTCGACGCTGCACCCCCTGGCCGCTCCCGGCCTGACGAACCACGGCACCGTGGCCCATCTGATCGCGCGGGCGCTGATCCGCCATGGCGTGACGCACGTATTCGGCCAGAGCCTGCCCAGCATGCTGCACCTGGCTTGCGAGGAACTCGGCCTGACCCAGGTGGCCTACCGCAGCGAGAACGCCGGCGGCTACATGGCCGACGGCTACGCCCGCATCACCGGCAAGCCCGCCGTGGTGACCGCGCAGAACGGCCCGGCCGCCACCCTGCTCGTGCCGCCGCTGGCCGAGGCGCTGAAGGTGTCCATTCCCGTGATCGCGCTGGTGCAGGACGTCAACCGCGACCAGACCGACAAGAACGCCTTCCAGGAGTTCGACCACATCGGCCTGTTCACCTCCTGCACCAAGTGGGTCCGCCGCGTCACCGAGGCCTCGCGCGTCGAGGACTACGTGGACCAGGCCTTCGCGATTGCCTGCTCGGGCCGCCCGGGGCCGGTGGCGCTGATGCTGCCGGCCGACCTGCTGAACGAAGCCGCCGCCGCGTCGCAGCGGCATGCCAGCCTGGGCCATTTCCCGCTGGACCGCAGCGTGGCCGCGAGCGACGCGGTCAAGGCCGCGGCCGACCTGCTGGCCGGCGCGCAGCGGCCCGTGGTCATCGCCGGCGGCGGCGTGCACGTCTCGGGCGCGGCGCAGGCGTTGGCCGCTTTGCAGGAAGCGGCGCACCTGCCCGTGGGCACCACCGTGATGGGCAAGGGCAGCACCGACGAACGGCATCCGCTGTCGCTGGGCGTGGTCGGCTACTTCATGGGGCCCAATGGCGCCAGCCGCGACCTGCGCCCGCTCATCGCCGACGCCGACGTGGTGCTGCTGGTGGGCACGCGCACCAACCAGAACGCCACCGACTCCTGGAAGCTCTATCCCCAGAACGCCCGCTACATCCATATCGACGTCGACGGCGGCGAGATCGGCCGCAACTACGAAGCGCTGCGCCTGGCGGGCGACGCGCGGGAAACGCTCAAGGCCCTGCTGGGCGAACTGGCGGGCCGCGACCTGTCGGCCGCCCTGGCGCGCCGCCCCGCGCTGGAGACCGCCATCCAGGCCGGCCGCGCCTCGTCCTGGGAGGCGTCGCGCTCGGTCCGCCTGTCGGACCAGCAACCGATCCGCCCGGAGCGCCTGCTGGAGGAAATCCGCCAGGACGTGGACGCCGACACCATCGTGGTCGCCGACGCCAGCTATTCGTCCATCTGGATCGCCAATTACCTGACCTCGCTCGCGCCCGGCATGCGCTTCCTGACGCCGCGCGGCCTGGCGGGATTGGGCTGGGGCTTCCCGATGGCCATGGGCGCCAAGGTCGCGAAGCCGGACGCCCACGTGGTCTGCGTGGTGGGCGACGGCGGCTTCGCCCACGTGTGGTCGGAACTGGAAACCGCCCGGCGCATGGGGATCAAGGTCACGCTGGTGGTGATCAACAACGGCATCCTGGGCTTCCAGAAGCACGCCGAGAACGTGAAGTTCGGCGCCCATACCTCCGCGGTGCATTTCCATCCCGTGGACCATGCCGCCATCGCCCGCGCGGCGGGCTGCCTGGGCGTGCGCGTCGAAGCGCCGGCCGACCTCGCCGGCGCCTTGCGCGAGGCGCGCGGCGCCGAGCAGACCACCCTGATCGAAGTCATCTGCGACGAGAACGCCTTCCCGCCCATCACGTTCTTCACGGCGGGCCAGGCATGAAGCGCGATCCGAGCAAAGTCGCCCTGGTGACGGGCGCGGGACGCGGCATCGGCCTGGAAGTGGCGCGCCTGCTGCTGGCCAAGGGCTACCGCGTGCTGGCGGTCAGCCGTGAAGGGGTGGACGCGCAGAAGCTGGGCGGCCCGTCCGACCGGCTGCGCGCGGAGTGCGCCGACGTGACCGACTACGCCGCCATGCAGGCGCTGGTCGACGGCGCGCGCGAAGCCTGGGGCCCGGTGTCGGTGCTGATGAACAACGCCGGCATCTCGCCCAAGCAGGCCAATGGCAATTCCTCCGGCATCCTGGACATCGCGCCCGCCGAATGGGACCTGGTGCTGCAAGTGAACCTGACGTCCATCCTGCGGCTGTGCCAGATGGTGCTGCCGGCGATGCGCGACCAGGGCTGGGGGCGCATCGTCAACGTGTCTTCGCTGGCGGGCCGCGCCAAGTCGCTGGTGGCCGGCGGCAGCTACATGGCTTCCAAGGCCGGGGTGCTGGGCCTGACCCGCGCGATCGCCGCCGAGATGGGGCCGTTCGGCATCACGGCCAACGCGGTCACGCCGGGCCGCATCCTGACCGAGATGGCGCAGCAGGCCGCGCCGTCGGTGAACGAGAACTACGCGGCGCAGATTCCGGCGCGCCGCCTGGGCACGCCGGAAGAGGTGGCCGCGGCGATGGTGTTCCTGGCGGCCGAGGAGTCCGGCTTCATCAACGGCGCCATCCTCGACGTCAACGGCGGCTTCTACATGCCCTGAGCGCGCGGCCCGCGAACAAGAAACCAAACAGGAGACAAACATGAAAGCAGCATCATTGCTGGCGGCGCTGGCCACCGCCACGCTCTGCGCGGCGCACGCTCCCGCCCTGGCCTGGCCGGACAAGGAGGTCACGCTGACGGTCAATTACGGCGCGGGCGGCAATACGGACGTCGCCAGCCGCGAGCTGGCCCGCGCGATGGAAGCCGACCTGGGCCGCGCCGTCGTGGTGTTCAACCGGCCCGGCGCGCTGGGCACCATCGGCCCGGCCTACGTGGCCAAGCAGGCGGCCGACGGCTACAACGTGGGCGTGGTGACGCTCTCGTCCATCGCCATCATGCCGCACCTGATGACCATCCCGTATGCCGCGCGCGACTTCGAATTCGTCGCCGCCTACGGCCGCTACCGCTATGGCGTGGTGGTGCGCGCGGACTCTCCCTACCAGACCGTGGCCGACCTGGTCGCCGCCGCCAAGCAGGGGCCGGGCATTTTCTTCGGCGCGCCGTCCGCGCCCAACAACCTGGCCATGTTCGACCTCGGCCGCGTCACCGGCGCCAAGTTCGAGCAGGTGTCCTACAAGTCCGGCAGCGAAACCGTGTCGGCCCTGCTGGGCAAGCAGGTCGACGCCATCGTCCAGAACCCGTCGGACGTCACCAGCTACATCCAGTCGGGCCGCCTGCGCCTGCTGGCCTCGGCGAGCCCGGTGCGCTGGCCGGAATTCCCCGACGTGCCGACGCTGAAGGAGGCCGGCTACGACGTCGAGATCGATTCCTGGCTGGGCCTGGCGGTGCCCAAGGGCACGCCGGAACCGGTGCGGGCGCGCCTGGAGCAATCCTCCAAGGCCGCCGTGGCGTCCGACCGCCTGCGGCAGACCTACAAGCAGCTGGGCGTGGACCCGGTGTGGATGCCGGGCCAGGACTACGCCCGGATGGTCGACGCCACCTACGAACAAATGGGGCGCGCCATCAAGGCGGCGAATCTGCCGCGGATGACCAACTAGAGGCTGAACGGCCGACCCGCGCGCAGGCCCGCCGACGGGCCTGCGCCGACGCGCGTTCGGGAGGGGAAATGGAAGTTCTGATTCAACTTGCGCTGTCGGGGATATTGCTCGGCGGCGTGTACGCGCTTGGCGCCATGGGGCTCAACCTCATTTTCGGCGTGGCCAAGGTCGTCAACTTCGCGCATGGCGAATTCCTGATGATCGGGATGTACGCGGCGTTCTGGCTGTGGAAGCTGGCGGGGCTGGATCCCTATTGGGGCGCGCCGCTGATCTTCCTGGCGGGCGCCGCGATCGGCGTGGCGTTCTACCTGGGGCTGATCCGGTACACGATCTACCGCAGCGAAATGACGCAGGTGTTTGCCACGCTGGGGCTGTCCCTGGTGCTGCAGAACCTGGCGCTGATGCTGTTCTCGGCCGACTACCTCACCGTGCAGGTGTTCGAGCCGGCGCGGGAGTCGATCGCGCTGTTCGGCGGGCACGTGAGCAGCACCCGGCTGGTGTCGTTCCTGTTCGCGATGGCGGCCATGGCCCTGACGATGCTCTTCATCAAGCGCACCTACATGGGCAAGGCCATCGAAGCGGTCTCGCAAGACCTCTCGGCGGCGCGCCTGGTGGGGATCAACATCAACAAGACGCTGGCCGTGGCCTTCGCGCTGGGCATCGGCCTGACCACGCTGGCCGGAGGCGTGCTGATCCCCAGCTTCTACGCCTATCCCTCGGTGGGTTCCAGCTTCGTGCTGATCTCCTTCGTGGTGGTGGTGCTGGGCGGGCTGGGCAACGTCGCGGGCACGCTGGCGGGCGGCATCATCCTGGGGCTGATCGAAACCTTCGTCGGCTACCTCGAACCCGACCTGAAGGAGGCCACCCACTTCGTGCTGCTGATCCTGCTGCTGTCGTTCCTGCCCAATGGCTTGTTCGGCGTCAAGGGCGCGGAAAAGGAAGGTCTGAAATGAATATGCATTGGCTGGAATGGCGCAGGGGCGACGGCGCCGGCATTGCGATCATGGTGGCGGCGGCCGTGCTCCTGCCGCTGGCGATCACCGACCGCTTCTATCTCAATCTCCTGTTCCTGGTGATGCTCTACGCGGGGCTGGCGTCGGCCTGGAACCTGCTGGGCGGCTACGCGGGGCAGTTCTCCCTGGGGCATACCGCGTTCTTCGGCATCGGGGCATACAGCTCGACCCTGCTGTACACCATGGCCGGCGTCAGCCCATGGCTGGGCATGCTGGCGGGCGTGGGGATATCCGTGCTGCTGGCCTTCCTGATCTCGTATCCGGTGTTCAGGCTGCGCGGCGTGTTCTTCGCCATGTCGACCATCGCGGTGGGCGAGACGGTGCGGATCGTGCTGCTCTGGGTGCGCCGGAAGGCCGACATTCCCTACGGCATCACCATCGACTACCAGCCCGGGTTCGGACGCATGATCTTCGCCGAGCCGCGCAGCTACGCCCTCCTGGCCGGCTGCTTCATGCTGCTGGTCTGCGCCGTGGTGTACGCGCTCACGCGCAGCCGCGTCGGGTATTACCTGCGCGCGGTGCGCGACAACGAAGAGGCGGCCCAGGCCAGCGGCATCGACCTGCGCCGCTACAAGCTGATCGCGTTCCTGGTCAGCGCGGGCTTCACCTCGGTGGGCGGAACGCTGATGGCGCAATACGTCCTGTACATCGAACCCGCCACGGTCTTCGCGACCTCGATCTCCATCGACCTCGCGCTGATGACCATCCTGGGCGGCGTCGGCACGCTGCTGGGCCCCGTGCTGGGCGCGGTGATCGCGCTGCCGCTGCAGGAGTTCCTGCGCGACTGGCTGGGCAACGCGGGCGCGGGCGCGCACCTGGTGGTCTACGGGGGCCTGTTGATCGTGATCGTGATGCTGCTGCCCCAGGGCGTGATCGGGGCCTGGTCGGCCCGCCGCGCCCGCAAGGCGGCGATTGCCAAGGAGGCCGCAAGCGATGCTTGAAGTCGATCGAGTGGAAAAGCGGTTCGGCGGCCTCATCGCCGTCAACCAGGTGAGCCTGACCGTGGCCGAGGGCGAGATCGTCGCCCTCATCGGCCCGAACGGCGCCGGCAAAACCACGCTGTTCAACCTGGTGGCGGGCGCCTTGCCCTGCGACGGCGGATCGATCCGGTTCCGCGGGCTGTCGCTGGACAGCCTGGACGGGCCGCGCATCTGCCGCGCCGGCCTGGCGCGCACGTTCCAGATCCCGCAGCTGTTCCCGTCCATGACGGTGCTGGATACCGTGCTGGTGGCCGCGCTGGGGCACACCGCCAACATCGCCGAGGCGCGCGAGCGGGCGCGGGCCGTGATCGCCCGCGTCGGCCTGGCCGGGCGCGAGCGGCATCTCGGCGCGGCGCTCACCATCAGCGGCAAGAAGCGCCTGGAGATCGCGCGCGCCCTGGCGACGCGGCCTGGCCTGATCCTGCTGGACGAGGTCATGGCCGGCCTCAACCAGCCCGAGGTGCACAAGCTGCTGGACCTGATCCGCGAACTGCGCGCCGACGGCATGACCGTGGTCCTGGTGGAGCACAACATCGAAGCGGTGCTCAACGTGGCCGACCGCGTCGTGGTCCTGAACCAGGGACAGAAAATCGCCGACGGCTTGCCGCGGGATGTATTGCGCCAGCCCGACGTGGTGCGCGCCTATCTGGGAGATGACTATGCCCTTGCTTGAAGTCCGCCGCCTGGAAGCCTCCTACGGCGATAGCGACGTGCTGCTGGGCGTCGACCTGGAGGTCAACCAGGGCGAGGTGGTGGCGATCGTGGGATCCAACGGCGCGGGCAAGACCACGCTGATGCGCGCCATCGCCACGCTGATCCCGGCCAAGCGCGGCGAGGTGAAGCTGGAAGGGCGCCCGATGGAAGGCGCTTCCACGCACGAAGTGGTTGCCAGCGGCATGGTCTACGTGCCGGAAGGCCGGCGGCTGTTTCCGCGCCTGAGCGTCAGGACCAACCTGGAGCTGGGCGCGTTCACGCCGCATGCGCGGCCGCAGCGCGACGCTACGCTGCGCACCATTTTCGAGCTGTTCCCCGTGCTGAAGAACCGGGCCGGCCAGATGGCGGGGACGCTGTCCGGCGGCGAGCAGCAGATGTGCGCCATCGGGCGCGGCCTGATGGCCCGGCCGAAGCTGTTGATGATCGACGAAGTGTCGCTGGGCCTGGCGCCGGTGATGGTGTCCAAGGTGTACGAGGCGATCGCGGAGATCCGCCGGCTCGGCACCACGGTCATGCTGGTGGAGCAGAACGTCCGCCAGGCCTTCAAGGCGGCCGACCGCGGCTACGTGATCAATCACGGACGCGTGGCCGTCAGCGGCGCCAGCGACGATTTGATGGACAACCCCGAAGTGAGAAAAGCCTACCTGGGCCTTTGACGCCCGGGAGCAGAACCCGCCTGATGCGCGGAACAGGAGACAAGCATGAAGAAAGTCAGGAAATTGCTGTTGAACACCGTCTGCGCCGCCCTGCTGGCGGCGGGCGCGAGCGCGCACGCGGACATCAAGATCGGCGTGGTGCTGCCCCTGACCGGGCCGCTGGCCTCGCTGGGCAACGACGTGAACCGGGGATTCGAGCTGGCGCGCGACCTCGTCAACGAGAAGGGCGGGGTGGCGGGCGAGAAGATCGTCTTGCTGACCACCGATGTGCCCGGCTCCAACGAGGCGGCGTCGCAGGCGATGCGCCTGATCAATCGCGACGGGGTCAAGGTGCTGGTGGGTTCGTACGCCAGTTCGATCTCGTTCGCGGCCAGCCAGGTGGCGGAGCGCAACGGCGTCATCTACGTGGAGCAGGGCGCCGTGGCCGACGACATCACGCGCCGCGGCTTCAAGAACCTGTTCCGCTTCATCTACCCGGCCAGCGAGCTGGGCAAGGGCAGCGCCCAGTACGCCACCGACGTCATCCTGCCCAAGCTGGGCGTGCCGCTGGAGAAGGCGCGCGTGGCCATCCTGAACGAGGACAGTTCCTACGGCGCGGCCGTGGCGGACGGCGCCCGCAAGTGGCTGAAGGAAAAAGGCGTGCAGATCGTCGACGAGTCCAGCTACAGCTACAAGACCACCGACCTGTCCTCGCTGGTCCAGCGCCTGAAGTCGAGCAATCCCGACGTGATCGTCGCGTGCTCCTACACGCCCGACGGCATCCTGTTCTGGCGCCAGGCGCGCGAGGCCAATCTGAACGTCAAGGCGATGATCGGCAACGGCGGGGCCCACAATATTCCGGATTTCGCCGAAGCGCTGGGCGACGACGCCAACGGCGTGTTCAACGCCGGCACCTCGGCGTACTTCAACGACAGCGGCCTGACGCCGGAAGCGGCGGCGCTGTTCAAGGTGTTCCACGAGCGCTACGAGCAGAAGTTCGGCCGCAAGCCCTCGGCCCACTCGGCCATGGGCTTCAATGCGATGTGGGTGCTGCTGTCCGATGTGCTGCCGGCCGCCGGCGGCGTGGATCCGGACAAGGTGCGCCAGGCCTTCCTGGCCCTGGACAAGCCGGTGGGTTCCACCATCGTGGGCTGGGGCGTGAAGTTCGACCCCAAGACCGGCGAGAACACCCGCGCCTTCCCCATGGTGGACCAATGGCAGGGCCGGCAGATCCGCACGATCTGGCCCACCGAGTTCGGCGTGACCGACAAGATCACCTATCCGCTGCCCGCGTGGGGCCAGCGCCAGAACGTCGGACAGTGAGGAAGGCGACATGAACCAACGCTGGAAGAACCGGCCGCCGGGCTCCAATTGGGGCGAGTTCGGCGCCGACGACGAACTGGGCCGCCTGAATCTGCTGACGGCCGAGAGGCGGGTGCAGGCGGCGCGCGAAGTGCGCGCGGGCGAGGCTTTCTGCCTGAGCCTGCCGCTGGACCTGCCCGGAGGAACGGCGCTGAACCCGAACCGGTTGCCGCCGAAACGCCACGTGGCCACGCGCAAGCGCGGGCTGTTCAGCGTGAACTATCCCCTGCGGCTCGAAGATGCCCGCTACGTCGATTGTTCGAGCGACGATTCGGTGACGCTCTACACCCAGTATTCGACCCAATGGGACGCGCTGTCGCACGTCGGGCAGTACTTCGACGTGAATGGCGACGGCATCCCGGTGCCGGTGTACTACAACGGCTTTCGCGCCGGCGTGGACATCATGGGGCCGACCGGCGATTCCGAGGCGCGCGCGCATCGGCTGGGCATCGAGAAAATGGCCGAGACCGGCGTGCAGGGGCGCGGCGTCATGCTGGACCTGCATGCCCATTACGGCGATGCCCGGACCTATGTTGGCTATGACGCGCTGCAGCGCGTGATCGACGCGGACCGTGTCGATATCCAGGCCGGCGACATGCTGTGCCTGCACACCGGCTTCGGCCAGAAGCTGATCGACATGGGCGGCGATCCCGATCCGCAGGTGCTGCACCACAGCTGCGCCGTGCTGGACGGCCGGGACGAGCGCCTGTTGCGCTGGATCGACGAAAGCGGGATCTCCGTCCTGATCGCCGACAACTTCGCGGTCGAGGGCTATCCCTACGAGAAGAACGATTGCCCGCAGTGCGAGGGGCTGCCGCTGCACCAGGCCTGCCTGTTCCGGCTGGGCATCCACCTCGGCGAGCTCTGGTATCTCACGCCGCTGGCGCAATGGCTGCGGCGCAACGGGCGCAGCCATTTCATGCTGACCTGCCCGCCGCTGCGGCTGCCCGGCTCTTTCGGTTCGCCGGTGACGCCGGTGGCCACGGTCTAGGAGGACGTCGGCCCGGGGCCGGCCGTGCTCAGTCCTTGAACAGCCCGCCCTGCAGGCCGGCCTCCACCAACCCCAGCAGCAGCTTCTTCACGGGAGCGGGCAGGGCCGTCGAGGCCAGCTTGTCGGCGGGCACCCAGCGCTCGGGCAGGGCGGATTCGCGCAGGCGGGCCGCGCGCACCGGCACGAGCCAGGGCCGGATGTGCAGGCGGTAATGCGTGAACGTATGGGCGAAGGCGGCCAGCTCGTAGCGTTCCTCGGGCTCCAGCCCCAGCGCGCGGGAGGCGCTGTCCGGATCCAGGGCCGTATCGAACTCCGGCAGGCTCCACAGCCCGCCCCAGATGCCGGGTTCGGGACGCTGTTGCAGCAGGAAGGCGCCTTGGTGGCGCAACACCAGCATACAGGTCTCGCGCTCCGGGATGGCCTTGCGCGCCTTGGGCGTGGGCAGTTCGGCCTGGCGGCCCTCGCGCCGGGCGACGCAGCTGTCCGCCATCGGGCATTTGTCGCAGGCGGGCTTGCCGCGCGTGCAAAGCGTGGCGCCCAGGTCCATCAGCCCTTGCGTATAGGCGGCCATGTCCAGGTCCGGCGCGGCTTCCACCTGCGCATCGGCCAGGGCCCATAGCCGCCGTTCGATGTCGCGCTTGGCCGGATCGCCCGCGATGCCGAAGTGGCGGGTGAATACGCGCTTGACGTTGCCGTCCAGGATCGGAGCGCGCTCGCCGTAGGCGAAGGCCGCGATCGCCGCGGCGGTGGAGCGGCCGATGCCGGGCAGGGTGGCGATGGCTTCGGCCGTAGGGGGGAAGCGGCCGGCCCAGTCGCGCGCGATCTCCTGCGCGCAGCGATGCAGGTTGCGGGCGCGGGCGTAGTAGCCCAGCCCGGCCCAGTACGGCATCACGTCTTCCTGGGCGGCCGCGGCCAGCGCGGCCACGTCCGGGAAGCGCTGCAGGAAGCGGTCGTAATAGGGGATAACCGTCGCGACCTGGGTTTGCTGCAGCATGATCTCGGACAGCCAGATCCGGTAGGGATCGCGGGTGTTCTGCCAGGGAAGATCATGGCGGCCATGCCGGCGCTGCCAGTCGACGATACGTGGGGCGAAGTCCATGGCGGCAATTATCGCATCGCCCTATTGCCCGGGGTGGGGGTACCGGTTACAACCAAGGGAAAACAGAAGCGCGCCAGCGCCCGGAATTCACGTCCCCTGCTCGCCCGCGTGCGCTTCAAGAGGGTGTCGCGCGAAGCCGGCGGGGGTTCCAGGATCCCTCGGAGCAGACATGAACGCCCCTCTCACGCCCGCCATCCGCGCGGCGCTCGAATCCGTCCAGCTGGACGACAAATACACCCTGGAATCCGGCCGCGCCTGGATGAGCGGCATCCATGCCCTGGTCCGCCTGCCGATGATGCAGCGCGTTCGCGACCAGCAGGCCGGGTTGAACACGGCGGGCTTCGTGTCCGGTTACCGCGGTTCGCCGCTGGGCGGGGTCGACCAGAACATGTGGAAGGCGGCCCGTTACCTGAAGGCGCATCACATCGAGTTCCAGCCCGGCATCAATGAAGACCTGGCCGCCACCGCCGTGTGGGGATCGCAGCAGGTCAACCTGTTCCCGGGCGCCAGGTACGACGGCGTGTTCGGCATGTGGTACGGCAAGGGGCCGGGCGTGGACCGCTGCGGCGACGTCTTCAAGCATGCCAACGCCGCCGGCACCGCGCGCCATGGCGGCGTGCTGGTGGTGGCGGGCGACGACCATCCCGCCAAGTCCTCGACGCTGCCGCACCAGAGCGATCACATCCTCAAGGCCTGCATGATCCCGGCGCTGTTTCCCGCCAGCGTCCAGGAGGTGCTGGACTACGGCCTGCACGGCTGGGCGATGAGCCGCTACGCCGGGGTCTGGGTGGGCATGAAGTGCATCACCGACATCGTCGAGGTGTCCGCCTCGGTGGACGTGGATCCGCAACGCGTGAAGATCCTGCTGCCCGAGGACTTCCAGCTTCCGGCCGATGGCCTGAACATCCGCCTGGCCGATACGCCGCTGCAGCAGGAGGCGCGCCTGCTGGACTACAAGCTCTACGCCGCGCTCGCCTACGCGCGTGCCAACCGGCTCAACCAGGAGTTGTGGGACGTGCCGCGGCGCGACGCGCGCTTCGGCATCATGACCTCCGGCAAGGCCTACCTGGACACGCGCCAGGCGCTGTCGGACCTGGGGCTGTCGGAGGCCGTCTGCCGCCGCATCGGCCTGCGCCTGTTCAAGGTGGGCATGGTGTGGCCGCTGGAGTCCGCCGGCACCCAGCGCTTCGCGGAGGGGCTGGACGAGATCCTGGTGATCGAGGAAAAGCGCCAGGTGCTGGAATACCAGCTGAAGGAAGAGTTGTTCAGCTGGATCGGCAGCGGCAAGAAGATCCCGCGGGTGGTCGGCAAGTTCGACGACAAGGACGGCGGCGAATGGTCGGTGCCGCAGGGCAATTGGCTGCTGCCGGCGCATTACGAGTTCTCGCCCGCCATGGTTGCGCGCGCCATCGCCGGGCGGTTGCTGCGCTTCGCGCTGCCCGAGGACGTGCGCGCCGGCATCGAGGCCCGCCTGGCGTTCATCGCCGAGCGCGAGCAGGCGCTGTCGCGCCCACGGGTCATCGAAGAGCGCAAGCCCTGGTTCTGTTCGGGCTGTCCGCACAATACCTCGACGCGCCTGCCGGAAGGCTCGCGCGGGATGGCGGGCATCGGCTGCCACTACATGGTCAGATGGATGGACCGCGGCACGGAGGTCTTTACCCAGATGGGCGGCGAAGGCGTGCCCTGGGTGGGCCAGGCGCCGTTCACCGACGAGAAGCACGTGTTCGCCAACCTGGGCGACGGCACCTACTTCCATTCGGGCCTGCTGGCGATACGCGCGGCGGTGGCGGCGAAAGTGCCCATCACCTACAAGATCCTGTTCAACGACGCCGTCGCGATGACGGGCGGGCAGCCGGTGGACGGCCCGCTCAGCGTGCCGATGATCAGCCGCCAGATGGCGGCCGAAGGCATAGAGAAAATCGTGGTGGTGACGGACGAGCCCGCCAAGTATCGGGGCATGGAAGGGCTGGAGCCGGGCGTGCCGGTGCGGCACCGCGACGAACTGGACGCGGTGATGCGCGAGCTGCGCGAGCATCCCGCGGTGTCGGTGCTGATCTACGACCAGACCTGCGCCACTGAAAAACGCCGCCGCCGCAAGCGCGACGCCTATCCGGATCCCGCGCGCCGCGTCGTCATCAACGAGCGCGTCTGCGAGGGCTGCGGCGATTGCTCACGGCAATCGCACTGCCTGTCCGTGGAGCCCCTGGACACGGAATTCGGCCGCAAGCGCAAGATCAACCAGTCCAGCTGCAACAAGGACTTCTCCTGTCTGAAGGGCTTCTGCCCCAGCTTCGTCACGGTGGAGGGCGGCAAGCCGAGGAAGCCGCAGGCCCTGGCGCAGGACGGCGTCATCGACGAGGACGTGCCGCAGCCGGCCGCGCGCGCGCTGGACCGGCCGTACGGCGTGTTCATCGCCGGCGTGGGCGGCACCGGCGTGGTCACCATCGGGCAGTTGCTGGGCATGGCGGCCCACCTGGAAGGCAAGGGCTGTTCGGTGCTGGACATGGCGGGCCTGGCGCAGAAGGGCGGCTCGGTGTATTCCCACGTGGTGCTGGCGGAAACGCCGGACCACCTGCTGAACACGCGGGTCGCCATGGGCGAAGCCGACCTGCTGCTGGCGGGCGACCTGGTCGTGGCCACCAGCATGGACGCCATGGCGCGGCTGCGGCCGGGCCGCACGCGGGCCCTGCTGAACAGCGATACCGCGCCCACCGCGGCCTTCGTCTCCAATCCCGACTGGACGCTGCCGGGCGCGAACCTGATGGCGGACCTGCAGGCCGCCTGCGGCAAGGAAAACCTCGACACGGTGGACGCGGCCGCGCTGGCCACGGGCCTGCTGGGCGACGCGATCTACGCGAATCCGCTGATGATGGGCTACGCCTACCAGAAGGGCTGGATTCCCCTGTCGCAGGAGGCGCTGCTGCGGGCCATCGAGCTCAACGGCCAGCAGGTGCCGAACAATATCGCCGCCTTCGCCTGGGGCCGCCGCGCGGCCCACGACCTGGCGGACGTGAACCGCGTGCTGGCCGGGGGCGGCGCGGCCCCGGCGCATCCCGAGGGCATCATCGAACTCAAGCGGCCGCGCGCGGCCAGCCCGGTGGTGGCGCTGAAGAAACCGGCGAACGAGCTGGAGCAACTGGTCTCGGTGCGCAAGGCCTTCCTGACCAGCTATCAGAACGCCGCCTATGCCCAGCAGTACGCCGACCTGGTGGACAAGGTCGCGCGCGCAGAGCGCGACGCCACGGGCACCAACCGGCTGGCGCTGGCCGTGGCGCGCGGCTACTTCAAACTCATGGCCTACAAGGATGAGTACGAAGTGGCGCGGCTGTATTCGGACGGCGAGTTCATCAAGCGGGTGGGCGAGCAGTTCGAGGGCGACTGGAAGCTGAATTTCCATCTGGCGCCGCCCCTGTTCGCGCGGCGGGACGCGGCCGGCCACCTGATCAAGCGCAGCTACGGTCCGGGCATGCTGCGCGTCTTCCGCCTGCTTGCCAGGCTGCGCGGCCTGCGCGGGTCCAGGCTGGATATCTTTGGCTACACGGCGGAGCGCCGCGCCGAGCGCGAACTGATCCGCGAATACCGCGAGACGCTCACGGCAATCCTGTCCAAGCTGAACCGCGGCAACCTGGACCGCGCCGTGGCCCTGGCCAGCCTGCCGGAGGAGATCCGGGGCTTTGGCCACGTGAAGGAAGCCGCCATGGAGAAAGTGGCGGAACGCAGGGAGGCGCTGCTGAAGGAATTCAGCGCGACGGTGGTGCCGATCGGGGGCGTTCGGGTGGCCTGAGGCGCGCGCCCCAGATCGGGGGCTGGCCCCTGGCCTGGGGCTCCAGCCTCAAGCCCCGGCGTTGGCGGACCAGCCCTTGGACAATTCCACGGCCTGCCGCCAGCGCTTCATCCGCGCCTCGCGCACCGAGGCGGGCCAGGTGGGTTCGAAGGTGCGCTCGGCCTGCCATTTCGAGGCGAACTCGTCCTGGCTCGACCAGAAGCCCACCGCCAGGCCGGCGAGGCCGGCCGCGCCCAGCGCGGTGGACTCGGGCACGCGCGGGCGCACCACGGGCACGCCCAGCAGGTCGGCCTGCATCTGCATCAGCAGGTCGTTGCGGGCGGCGCCGCCGTCCACGCGCAGCTCGGTCAGCGCGATGCCGCTGTCGGCGTTCATGCAGGTGAGCAGTTCGGCGCTTTGCAGCGCGATGGATTCGAGCGTGGCGCGCGCGATGTGGGCGCGGGTAGTGCCGCGGGTCAGGCCCACCAGGGTGCCGCGCGCATAGGGATCCCAGTGCGGCGCGCCCAGGCCGGCGAAGGCCGGGACCATGAAGACGTCGTCCGTGCTGGACACGCTGGCGGCCAGGGATTCGATTTCCTCGGAGCGCTGGATGATGCCCAGGCCGTCGCGCAGCCATTGCACGGCCGCGCCCGCCACGAACACGCCGCCTTCCAGCATGTAGGTCGGTTGCCAGGCGCCATCGCCGGCGCGGGGCAGGCCCCAGCCGACGGTGGAAAGCAGGTGGTTCTGCGACTGCACGGGCTGTTCGCCCACGTTCATCAGCATGAAGCAGCCGGTGCCGTAGGTATTCTTGGCCATGCCCGGCGCGAAGCAGGCCTGGCCGAAGGTGGCGGCCTGCTGGTCGCCGGCCACGCCCGCGATGGGGACGGCGCCGCCCAGCCATTCGGGCAGGGCCTCGCCCACCACCGCGCTGCTGGGCGCGATGCGGGGCAGCACGCTGCGCGGGATCTTGAGCAGCGCCAGGATCTCGTCGCTCCAGTCCTGCGTGTGGAGGTCGAACAGCATGGTGCGGGAAGCGTTGCTGGGGTCGGTGCTGTGCACCGCGCCGCCGGTCAGCTGCCAGATCAGCCAGCTATCGACCGTGCCGAAGGCCAGTTCGCCGCGCTCCGCCATCTGGCGGGCGCCGGGCACGTGGTCCAGCAGCCAGGCGAGCTTGGTGCCCGAGAAATAGGCGTCCAGCACCAGGCCGGTGCGCGATTGCAGGAAGTCGGCGTGGCCGTCCTCGCGCAGCTGGTCGCACATGGGGGCCGTGCGGCGGTCTTGCCAGACCACGGCGCGGGCCAGCGGGCGGCCGGTGGCGCGCTCCCAGATCAGCGTGGTTTCGCGCTGGTTGGTGATGCCGATGGCGGCCAGGTCGGCGGCGACCGCGCCGGCGTTGCGCAGGGCCTCGCGGGCCACGTCGAGCTGGCTGTGCCAGATTTCGCTGGCGTCGTGCTCGACCCAGCCCGGGCGGGGATAGTGCTGGCGGAATTCACGCTGGCCGACGCCGCGCACGACGCCTTCCCGGTCGAACACGATGGCTCGGGAGCTGGTGGTCCCCTGGTCTAGGGCCAGGACAAATTCATTCGTCGTCACTTTGTTTCGCGCCGTTCAGGTGTGCCCCGGCCAGAGGGTCGAGGCGTCGAAAGGAGAAGGTCGAAGCCATGCACAGCAAGCCGACGACGATAAAGCCCGCGACGACGTCCCGTATCGCCAAGGTCTCGGCGCCGCGCAAGGACATGCTGATGTTCAGCGTCACCGCGGCCACGCCCACGCCCAGGCTGATGCCGAGCTGCTGCGCCATGGCGGCGAAACTGCTGGCGCGGCTCATCTTGGCCGGGGGTATGTCGGCATAGGTTAGCGTATTTACCCCGGTGAATTGCAATGAGCGGAAAAAACCGCCCACCAGCAGGATGGCGATCATCAGCCAGACCGGGGTTTCGGGCGTGAAGGTGCCGCAGATCACGATGAACACCCCCGCCAGCAGGGCGTTCACGGTCAGCACCCGGCGGAAGCCGAAATACCGCACGATGGGGGTGGCCACGAATTTCATCAGCAGCGCGCCGGCGGCGCTGGCGAAGGTGATCAGGCCCGCCGAGAACGGCGAGAGGCCGAAACCCACCTGCAGCAGCATGGCCAGCAGGAAGGGCGTGGCCCCGACCGCGAAGCGGCACAGGTTGCCGCCCAGCGTGGCGATGGCGAAGGTGGGGATCCGCATCAGCGACAGGTCGATGATGGGGTGCTCGGCGCGGCGCGCGTGCCAGCCGTAGAGGAACCCGCAGACGGTGCCCGTGGCGATCAGCCCCAGCAGCATGGACAGCGGCATCACGTCGCGGCCGATGGCCTCGAAGCCGCTCACCAGCGTCGCCAGGCAGACGGCGCTGAGCAGGAAGCCCGGCCAGTCCAGGCGGGGCGTGCCTTCCTCGCGGATCTCGGCCACGTAGCGCAGCACCAGGAAAATGCCCAGCACGCCGATGGGGATGTTGATCAGGAAGATCCAGTGCCAGGACATGTAGGTGACCATGAAGCCGCCCAGCGGCGGTCCGATCACCGGCCCCAGCAGGGCGGGGATGGAGAGGAAGGACATGGCCTTCAGCAGGTCCTGCTTGGGCACGGTGCGCAGCAGGATGATCCGTCCCACGGGCACCATCATCGCGCCGGCCATCCCCTGGACGATGCGGGCCATGACCAGCTGCGGCAGGTCCTGGGACAGGGCACAGGCCACCGAGCTGAGCGTGAACAGGCCGATGGCGGCCACGAAGACGCGCCGGGCGCCGTAGCGGTCGGCGGCCCAGCCGCTGACCGGCACGAAAACGGCCACGGACAGCAGGTAGGAGGTGATGGCCACGTTCAGCCGCACCGGCGTGGAGCCCAGGGCCCGCGCCATCGCCGGCAGGGCGGTGGCCACGACCGTGGCGTCCAGCATCTGCATGAACAGGGCGCAGCCGACGATGAAGGGAATCATGCGCGCCGCGCGCATCGCTTCCGGAGTGGGCGACGGAGCGGGATGGGCTGCTGCTGCGGATTGTGCGGACATGGCGGAGGGGGGCGTTGGGTGCCGCGAGATTGTAACGCCGGGGGGTGGGCCGTCGTGAAGTAAACTCCCCTCATCCGAAACCCATTGAAATTGGTGCCATGGCGACCAACTACGAATCCGAGATCACCCTTTTCCTGAAAGACTTCAAGCAGTCGCACCCTGGCACCGAAGAACGCCAGCGCGAAGGCCGCGCCCGCCTTTGGGACAAGCCCCAGGATCCGGAACTGCTGGAAGGCTTCCGCGCCGCCCGCGTGGCGCAGAAGCCTTACGTGTACCAGGCCGATTGAGCCCATTGCGGCAACCATGGCCCAGAACGCTCTCCCGGGCGATGCCCTGGCCGCGCTAGTGGAACCGCCCGTCGACAGCACTCCCGACACGGTCGACAGCGTGGCCTTCGCTCGCCTCTACGGCGAGCCGCTGTTCCAGATGCCGACCGACCTGTACATCCCGCCGGATGCGCTGGAGGTCTTCCTGGAGGCGTTCGAAGGGCCGCTGGACCTGCTGCTCTACCTGATCCGCAAGCAGAACTTCAATGTGCTGGACATCCCCATGGCGGATGTCACGCGGCAATACCTGTCGTACGTGGAGCAGATCCGCATCCACAACCTGGAGCTGGCCGCCGAGTACCTGCTGATGGCGGCGATGCTCATCGAGATCAAGTCGCGCATGCTGCTGCCGGTCAAGAAGACCGACACCGGCGAAGAGCCGGAAGATCCTCGCGCCGAACTGGTCCGCCGCCTGCTGGAGTACGAGCAGATGAAGCTGGCGGCCCAGAAGCTGGACGCGATGCCGCAGCTGGGCCGCGACTTCGTCAGCAGCCACGCGGTGGCCGACCTGAGCGTGGAGCGCATGCTGCCGGAAGTCAGCGTGGACGACCTGCGGGCGGCCTGGGCCGACATCATGAAGCGGGCCAAGCTGAACCAGCACCACCACATCACGCGCGAACAACTGTCCGTGCGCGACCACATGACGCACATCCTGCGGCGCCTGAACGACGTGCGCTTCATGGAATTCGGCGACCTCTTCATGGAGCGCGTGCGCGAAGGCGCGCCCGCCGCGGTGGTGGTCGTGCATTTCATCGCCATGCTGGAACTGGCCCGCGAATCCCTGCTGGAAATCACGCAGGCGGAGCCCTACGCGCCCATCTACGTCCGCCTGGCCTACACCAGCGTGGCGGCGGTCGCGGCCTGAACCCCGCCGGGCCTAGAATCCGAACCCATCCCGGGAGAGTCCCCTTGAAAGTCGTACATACCATCCAGGAATTGCGCGATCACCTGCGCGGACAGAACCGCGTGTCGTTCGTGCCCACCATGGGCAACCTGCACGAAGGCCATCTGTCGCTGATGAAGCTCGCCCGCCAGCATGGCGATCCGGTGGTGGCCAGCATCTTCGTGAACCGGCTGCAATTCGGCCCCAACGAGGACTTCGACCAGTATCCCCGCACCCTGGCGGCCGACATCGAGAAGCTCGAACGCGAGCGCGACGTCTACGTGCTGTTCGCGCCGAACGAGCGCGAAATGTATCCCGAGCCGCAGAACTTCCGCATCCAGCCGCCCGACGACCTGGGCGACATCCTCGAAGGCGAATTCCGCCCCGGCTTCTTCGAGGGCGTCAGCACCGTGGTGCTGAAGCTGTTTTCCTGCGTGCAGCCGCGCGTGGCCGTGTTCGGCAAGAAGGATTACCAGCAGCTGATGGTGGTGCGCAATATGTGCCGCCAGTTCCAGCTGCCCGTCGAGGTGCTGGCGCATGAAACCGTGCGCGCCGAGGACGGCCTGGCGCTGTCCTCGCGCAACCGCTACCTGAGCGATGCCGACCGCGCCGAGGCGCCCGCGCTGTACGCCGCGCTGCGGCACCTGGGCGAGCGCCTGTCTCAGGGCGAGCGCGATGCCGCCGCGCTGGAGCGCGAGGCCATCGACGGGCTCGCCGCCCGCGGCTGGCAAGTGGACTACGTGGCCCTGCGCCGCCAGCGCGACCTGAAGCGTCCCGAAGCCGCCGACCTGCAGGCCGGCGAACCCCTGGTGGTGCTGGCCGCCGCCAAGCTCGGCAGCACCCGCCTGATCGACAACCTGGAGCTGGCCTACACGGCCTGACGCCCGGGCAGGGGAGGCAAATATGTCCTCCCCTGGCAGAATTGCCAGCTTCCGGCGCACCACGCGGCGAGGCAGACTCGATGCAATCCCACATTGCAGGAGAGCATGCCCATGCAAGTCCCCCGCCCCGACCTGGAAGCCGTCCTCGCTTCCCTCACCCCGCGCGAACGGCAGATCGTCTCCTATGTAGCGGCCGGCCGCCCCAACAAGGTCATCGCCATCGACCTGGGCATATCGCTGCGCACCGTCGAGGCCCATCGCGCCCGCATCTTCGCCAAGCTCCAGGCCCGCAACGCCATGCAACTGGCCTGCCGGCTGTGCGCGCACGGGCGTTCGGGCGCCTCGCCCGTGCCGGGCTGCGGCCGCCAGGAGGGCGGCGCGGCCGTGCCGGCGCCCACGCTGCATGAACGCTCGCCGCCCGGCTACGGCCTGGCCCAGGCTGGGCCGGGCGGCGAGCCATGATGCCGGCCTGGCCTGGATGCGTCCGCCCGCCCGGCTGCCCTCCGCCCAAAAACATCGGGCCTGGCGAACGTCGCGTTCGCCAGGCCCGGGGCACAGGCATCGGCTGCGGGGCGCTCAGCGCCCGCGCATCAAGGGCACTTGGGCGCGCTGGCCTTGGCCAGTTCGTCGATCGGATCCAGGTCCGGCTGGCGGGTCAGGTTGTAGTTCAGGTTGGGCGTCTGGCCGGCGATGGAGCGCACGCGCAGCACGTTGTTGGCGGCCACCACGAATTCCACGCGGGCATTGCCCTGGCCGTCCATCAGGATGACGCGCGGCGGGCGTTCGTCGGTGGCGTCCCAGCAGCCTTGCTCGGCCACCGGCGGGCCCTTCTTGGGATCGTCTTCCAGGTAGGCCGTGCGGCCGCGCCAGCGGCCGTTGGGCGCCAGCGTCAGCGTCACGCGCTGCGCCGTGCATTGCATGGCGGGCGAGAAGCAGGGCAGCGTGCCCATATAGGTTTGCGGTTGCGGCACCAGGCTGTGCGCGGCGGCGTTGGGCGCGGGTGCGGGCGCGGGCTGGGCCGCGGCGCTGGCGCTGCCGCCTCCGCCGGTGTCCTCGGGCACGGCCTGGCCGTCCTCGGTGGTCGCCGCGCCGGCGGCGGCCTGCTGGGCCTGGGATTGCGGCTTGCGGGCGTCGGGCTTGAGCGCGATCTGCACTTGCGACGGCGCGCGGATGACGCTGCGGTAGCCGGCGCCCGAGCCCTGGTACTGCGCGTCGGTCACGGTGCTTTCGGCCGGGGGATCGTAATAGCCTTCCGTTTTCTGCTGGGCGCAGCCTGCCGCGCCCAATGCGGTGCCCGCGAGCAGCAACCCCATGACGCTGAGTTTGCGGGAGCGGGTAACGATGTCGACGCGCGCGGTCATGGCAGCTTATCCGTGAATTGAGTCTGTCTCCGATTTTACGCACTTATGCGAAGATTCGGTACGTTCCCTTAGCCGCACTTGAGCGTAGCCCGCACTTTATGCACAAATTACGACATGGCCGCCCGCGGCCCGTCCTTGCTCGCGTCCCGGGCCCTGCGGGCGCGGCGCGCGCGCGGCCGCGCGTTCGGCGCGGATGACGGCGATGCGGCATGTATTCGACTTGCCCCTGGGCCTCTTCATCGGCCTGGCGGCGCTCGCGGGCCTTGCGGTCGGCAACTGGCTGACGGTGCTGACCCACCGGCTGCCGCGCATGATGGAACAGGAGTGGCAGGCGCAGTGCCAGGAGGCGGCCGGCAAGGCGACGCCGGCGAGCCGCTACGGCCTGTGGTCGCCCGCGGCCCATTGCCCTGCCTGCGCCGCGCCCGTGTCCGGCTGGCGGCGCCTGCCGCTGCTGGGCTGGCTGCTGCTGCGGGGGCGCTGCGCCGCCTGCGGAACGCCGATAGGCTGGCGCTATCCCGCGATCGAGCTGCTGACCTGCGCGCTGTTCGCGGCCTGCGCCTGGCGCTTCGGCGCCACGCCGCTGGCCCTGTGCGCCATGGGCCTGTCCGCCACGCTGGTGGCGCTGGCCTGGATCGATTTCGAATCCACGCTGCTGCCCGACGCGCTCACGCAGCCGCTGTTGTGGGCGGGGCTGCTGGTCAATCTGACGGACGCCTTCGCCACGCTGCAGATGGCGGTGGCCGGCGCGGTGGCGGGCTATGTGTTCCTGTGGGTTATCTTTCATGTATTCCGCCTGCTGACCGGGCGCGAGGGCATGGGCTACGGCGACTTCAAGCTGCTGGCCGCCCTGGGCGCGTGGTTCGGCGCCGAGGCCCTGCCTATGCTGCTGCTGAGCGCGTCGCTGCTGGGCGTGCTGATCGGCGGCGCGCTGACGCTCAGCGGACGCGCCCGCCGCGGACAGCCGCTGCCCTTCGGCCCCTACCTGGCGCTGGCGGGCATCGTCACGCTGCTGGCGGGCGGTCAGCAGGCACTCTGGGAATGGTTGGGCTAGAGAGAGGGCCTGTTAACACTAAAAGGAGCCTCGCGCAGGCCCGCAATCGGGCGCCTGGCCAGGCGCGAGGCACCGGGAATACGGGAAGGGCGGCATGTTCAAGATCGGGCTGACGGGCGGTATCGGATCGGGCAAGACCCGCGTGGCGGACCTGCTCGCGGAATGGGGGGCCACGCTCGTCGATACCGACGAGATCGCCCGCATGCTGACCGCCGCGAACGGGGCGGCCATGCCGGCGATCGAGCGGGAATTCGGTCCGCGGGCGCTGACGCCCGAGGGCGCGCTGGACCGCGCCTGGATGCGCGAGCAGGCCTTCTCCGATCCGCAGGTGCGCCTGCGGCTGGAGGCCGTGCTGCATCCCGCCATCGGCGAGGAAACCGAGCGCCAGGCGCGCGCCGCCACCGGCGCCTACCTGGTCTTCGTCGTGCCGCTGCTGGTGGAGTCCCTGCCGCGCTGGCGTCCGCGCCTGGACCGCATCTGCGTGGTGGATTGCGACCCCGACACGCAGGTGGCCCGGGTGCGTTCGCGCAGCGGGCTGACGGAGCCGGCCATCCGGCGTATCATGGCGGCACAGGCTGCGCGGGCAAGCCGGTTGGAGGTCGCCGACGACGTCATCGTCAATGATGGCGCGACCACGCCGGAACAATTGCGCGCGCAGGCGAAGACCCTGCATGACCGCTGGCTGGCGCTGGCGAGCACGACGGGCCGGCAAGCCCTGGGCCAGGCCGGCACCCCTGATTAACATTGGCCCGCCGGCCAACCACAGATGGGCCTGTAAAAAAGCGTGATTGTTTACGAATACCCCTTCAATGAGCGCATCCGCGCTTATCTGCGGCTGGAATTCCTGTTCGACAGGTTGTTCTTCTTTGCACGCGAGGGGGACTCACGCCAGCACCAGGTGGCCGTCACCTCCCTGTTCGACCTGCTCGACGCCTGCGAACGCACCGACGTCAAGGGCGCGCTCTTGCAGGACCTCGAACGCCAGCGCCTGGCGCTGGTCGGCCTGCGCGATCACCCCGGCGTGGCGCAGGATGCGCTGGAAGCGATGCTGCGCGAACTGGAAAAGGTGGCCACCGCGCTGGCCGCGCCGGGCAAGACCGGCCAGTCCCTGCGCGAGAACGAATGGCTGACCAGCCTGCGCGGCCGTCTGTCGATGCCGGGCAGCGCGACCCAGGTCGACATGCCCTCGTACTTCGCCTGGCAGAACAAATCCGAAGCCGCCCGCTGCGCCGACCTGCAGTCCTGGGTGGCGCCGTTCATCCCTCTCTACGACGGCCTGACCTTGGCGCTGCGCCTGCTGCGCGAGTCCGGCCGCAAGACCGATATCGTGGGCGAGCAGGGCGCCTACCAGCAAATGCTGGGCGGCAAGCAGTTCCAGCTGCTGCGCGTGTGGCTGGACCCCGCCCAGGGCGTGTTTCCCGAGATCAGCGCCAATAAGTACATGATCTGGATACGTTTTTCCACCCAGGACGGCGAGTTCAAGCCCCAGCAGGTCGCCCGCGACGTCGGCTTCCAGATGACGTTGTGCAACTCGTAGGATGGGTGAAGCGCGAGAGTTCTTAAGAAAGAACTCAAATATCGAACGCGCGTAACCCATCAGGCGGCGCAAGCCGCCGTTTTTCGTGGCAAGCGCAAATGCCGGCTTGCGCCGGCCGATGGGTTACGCGCATTCAGCAATAGCGTTCTTTCTTAAGAACTCTCGCGCTCCACCCATCCTACACCGCCCTGATTCCTGTTGCGGCGAGTTTCAACTGCGGGCCGCGATGCTGGAAACCGGGACGGTCTAGTAGACAATACGGCTTTCCCCGCCAGCGCCCGAACCGTTCCATGTCCGAAAGCCGTCCTGTCTCTCCGCCCGCCCGTTGGAACCGCCGCCGTCTCGTCGGCCTGGCGGTGCTGTTGCTAGTCGCGGCGGGCATCGCCTGGCTGGTCCTGCGGCCATCGGCGAAGCCGGGCGGCGCGGGCGGGCCCGGAGGGAGACCCGGCGGCCGCCCGCCCGCGGGGGCCATGGCCAGCGTGGCGGTGCCGGTGCGCATCGCCACCGCCACCCAGCAGGACATCGACATCTACCTGAAATCGCTGGGCACCGTCACCGCGTACAACACGGTCACCGTCCGCAGCCGGGTCAGCGGCGAACTGGTCGAGGTTGCCTTCCAGGAAGGCCAGCGCGTGAAGGCAGGCGACCTGCTCGCCCAGGTGGATCCGCGCGCCTTCCAGGTGGCCCTGGACCAGGCGCGCGGCACCCAGATGCAGAACCAGGCGCAGTTGGAGAACGCGCGGCGCGACCTGCAGCGCTACCAGGCCCTGTTCAAGCAGGACTCGATCGCCAAGCAGCAGGTCGATACGCAGGCCGCGCTGGTGCGGCAGTACGAGGGCACCGTCAAGAGCGACCAGGCCAACGTGGACAACGCCCGCCTGCAACTGGAATACGCGCGCATCACGGCGCCGATCAGCGGCCGCCTGGGCCTGCGCCAGGTGGACCGCGGCAACCTGGTGTCCAGCTCCGATACGAACGGACTGGTGGTGATTACCCAGACCCAGCCGATTTCCGTGGTCTTCACCTTGCCCGAAACCCAGCTGCCCGAGGTGCGCGCCGAGATCGCCGCGGGCAAGGCGCTGGCCGTGGACGCCTACGACCGGGCCGACACCCGGCGCATCGCCACCGGCGAGCTGGAAACGTTGGACAACCAGATCGACGTGACCACCGGCACCCTCAAGCTGAAGGCCCGTTTCGACAACGCGGACGACGCGCTCTTTCCGAACCAGTTCGTCAACGTGCGCCTGCACGTGCTGACGCGCAAGGACGTCACCGCCATCCCCACGGCCGCGATCCAGCAGGGCTCGGCCGGGGCCTTCGTGTTCCTGGTGCAGCCCGACAACACGGTCCAGGTGCGCCAGGTGAAGCTGGGCGCGATCAACAACGGCATGGTCGCCGTCAACGAGGGCCTGCAGCCCGGCGACCGCGTGGTCGTCGAAGGCACCGACCGCCTGCGCGCGGGCGCCAAGGTGGAAGTGGTGGGCGGCGGCGACGTGATTCCCGCCACCCGCGACAAGACGCTGGGCGCCGGCGCCCCGGCCGGCACCACGCCGCCGTCGAAGTAAGCCAGGAAACGCCGTGAGCCCGTCGCGCCTGTTCATTCTGCGTCCGGTGGCCACCACCCTGTCGATGGTGGCCATCCTGATCGCCGGCTTCATCGCCTACCGGCTGCTGCCCGTTTCGGCGCTGCCGGAAGTGGACTACCCGACCATCCAGGTCGTGACGCTGTATCCCGGCGCCAGCCCCGACGTGATGACCTCGCTGGTCACCTCGCCGCTGGAGCGCCAGTTCGGGCAGATGCCGGGCCTGAACCAGATGTCGTCCACCAGTTCGGGCGGCGCGTCGGTCATCACGATGCAGTTCAACCTGAGCCTGCCGCTGGACGTGGCGGAGCAGCAGGTGCAGGCGGCCATCAACGCGGCCTCGAACCTGCTGCCCACCGACCTGCCGGTGCCGCCCACCTACAACAAGGTGAACCCGGCGGACGCGGCGGTGCTGACCCTGGCCATCACCTCCCCCACCATGCCGTTGCCGCAGGTGCGCGACCTGGTGGACACGCGGGTGGCGCAGAAGCTCTCGCAGATCCCGGGCGTGGGCCTGGTCAGCGTGGCGGGAGGGCAGCGGCCCGCGGTGCGGGTGCAGGTCAACCCGCAGGCGCTGGCGGCCAACGGCCTGTCGCTGTCGGACCTGCGCACCGCCATCGTCGGCGCCAACGTGAACCAGCCCAAGGGCAACCTGGACGGTCCCCTGCGCTCGACCACCATCAACGCCAACGACCAGCTCAAGACCCCGACCGACTACAACGACCTGATCGTCGCGTACAAGAACAACGCGCCGCTGCGCCTGTCCGACGTGGCGCGCGCGGTCGAGGGCGCCGAAGACACGCGCCAGGCCGCCTGGGCCGGCGACAAGCCCGCGATCCTGCTCAACATCCAGCGCCAGCCGGGCGCCAACGTGATCGATGTGGTCAACCGGATCCAGGCGCTGCTGCCGCAGCTGCGCGCCGCCTTGCCGGCTACCCTGGACGTGACCGTGGTGTCCGACCGCACCCAGACCATCCGCGATTCGGTCGCCGACGTGCAGTTCGAGATGCTGCTGGCCGTGGCGCTGGTGGTCATGGTGACCTTCGTGTTCCTGCGCAGCTTGACGGCCACCCTGATCCCCAGCGTGGTGGTGCCGCTGTCGCTGGTGGGCACCTTCGGCATCATGTACCTGGCCGGCTTCTCCATCAACAACCTGACCCTGATGGCGCTGACGATCGCCACCGGCTTCGTGGTGGACGACGCCATCGTCATGATCGAGAACATCGCCCGCCACATCGAAGAAGGCGAGACGCCCCTGCAGGCGGCGTTGAAGGGCGCCGAACAGATCGGCTTCACCCTGATCTCGCTGACGTTCTCGCTGATCGCCGTGCTGATCCCGCTGCTCTTCATGACGGAGGTGGTGGGGCGGCTGTTCCGCGAATTCGCCATCACGCTGGCGGTGTCCATCCTGATTTCGCTGGTGGTGTCGCTGACGCTCACGCCCATGATGTGCGCGCGCCTGTTGCGCGCCGAGTCCGAGCAGAAGCACGGGCGCTTCCACCAGGCCACCGGCGCCTTCATCGACCGGGTCATCGCGGGCTACGACCGCTGGCTGCAGGTGGTGCTGCGCCACCAGCCGCTGACCCTGCTGGTGGCGCTGGGCACCTTCGCGCTGACGGTGGTGCTGTACCTGGCGATTCCCAAGGGCTTCTTCCCGCAGCAGGACACCGGCCTGATCCAGGCGATCACCCAGGCGCCGCAATCCATTTCGTTCAAGGCGATGGCCGAGCGCCAGCAGGCGGTCGCGCGCCTGGTGCTGGAGGACCCCGACGTGGAGGCCGTGTCCTCGTTCATCGGCGTGGACGGCAGCAACGCCACGCTCAGCGCGGGACGCCTGCAGATCGCGCTCAAGCCGCACGCCGAGCGCGACGGCGACCTGCGCACGGTGATGGCGCGCCTGGACCAGGCCCTGGCCAGGCAGGACGGCCTCACGGTGTACATGCAGCCGGTGCAGGACCTCACCATCGAGGACCGCGTGAGCCGCACGCAGTACCAGATGACGCTGTCCAATCCCGACCTGAAAGTGCTGAGCGAGTGGACGCCCAAGCTGGTGGACCGGCTGCGCCAGGTGCCGGGGCTGAAGGACGTGACCGACGACCTGCAGGACGACGGCCTCCAGACCTGGGTCGAGATCGACCGCGACGCGGCCTCGCGCCTGGGCATCACGGCGGCGGTGATCGACGAGGCGCTGTACAACGCCTTCGGCCAGCGTCTGATCTCCACGATCTTCACCCAGTCCAACCAGTACCGCGTGGTGCTGGAAGTGCAGCCGCAGTTCCAGATGACGCCGGCCTCGCTGGGGCAGATCCACATCCCCACCTCGGCGGGCGGCCAGGTGCCGCTGTCGTCCGTGGCGCACATCACAGAGGGCAAGACCGTGCTGGCCGTGAACCGGCTGGACCAGTTCCCCATGGTGACGGTGTCCTTCAACCTGGCCCCGGGCGCCTCGCTGTCCGGCGCGGTCGAGTCCATCGTGGCGGCCGAGGCCGAGATCGGCCTGCCCGCGAGCGTCGAAACGCGCTTCCAGGGCGCGGCGCTGGCGTTCCAGAATTCGCTGTCCAGCACGCTGTGGCTGATCCTGGCCGCCGTGGTCACGATGTACATCGTGCTGGGCGTGCTGTACGAAAGCTATATCCACCCGATCACCATCCTGTCGACGCTGCCCTCGGCCGGGGTGGGCGCGCTGCTGGCGCTGCTCATCAGCGGCACCGAGCTCGACATGATCGGCATCATCGGGATCATCCTGCTGATCGGCATCGTGAAGAAGAACGCCATCATGATGATCGACTTCGCGCTGGACGCGGAGCGCAAGCGGGGCCTGAGCCCGCGGGCGGCCATCCATGAGGCGGCGCTGCTGCGCTTCCGTCCCATCCTGATGACGACGCTGGCCGCGCTGTTCGGCGCGCTGCCGCTGATGCTGTCGACCGGCACGGGCGCCGAGCTGCGCCAGCCGCTGGGCCTGGTGATGGTGGGCGGGCTGCTGCTGTCGCAGGTGCTGACGTTGTTCACCACGCCCGTCATCTACCTGATGTTCGACCGCATGTCGCGCCGCTGGCGCGGCGCGCGCGCCGCCTCGGCGGAGGATGCGTCATGATCCTGTCGGCGCCCTTCATCGTCCGGCCGGTGGCGACCACGCTGCTGAGCCTGGCGGTCGTGCTGGCAGGCCTGCTGTCCTTCTTCCTGCTGCCCGTGGCGCCGCTGCCGCAGGTGGACATCCCCACCATTTCGGTCTCGGCCAGCCTGCCCGGCGCCAGCCCCGAGACCATGGCGTCCAGCGTGGCCACGCCGCTGGAGCGGTCGCTGGGCAGCATCGCCGGCGTGACCGAAATGACCTCCAGCAGCTCGCAGGGCTCGACCCGCATCACGCTGCAGTTCGATCTTTCCCGCGACATCAACGGCGCCGCCCGCGACGTGCAGGCCGCGATCAACGCGGCGCGCTCGCTGCTGCCGACCGGGCTGCGCAGCAATCCCACGTACCACAAGTCCAATCCCTCGGACGCGCCCATCATGACGCTGGCGCTGACCTCCGACACGCTCAGCCAGGGCCAGCTCTACGACATCGCCTCGACCATCGTGGCGCAGAAGCTATCGCAGGTGGACGGGGTGGGCGAGGTGACGGTGGGCGGCAGTTCGCTGCCAGCCGTGCGCGTTACCGTGCTGCCCGGCGCGCTGGCCAACCGCGGGGTGTCGCTGGACGAGCTGCGCGCCACCCTGGCCAATGCCAACGCCAACCGCCCCAAGGGCGTGCTGGAGAACGACCGCTACCACTGGCAGATCATGGTCAGCGACCAGCTCAGCCGCGCCGAGCAGTACCGGCCGCTGATCGTGGCCTGGCGCGACGGCGCGCCCGTGCGGGTCTCGGACGTGGCCCGCGTGGAGGATTCGGTCGAGGACCTGTACCAGACCGGCTTCTTCAACGACCGCAAGGCCATCCTGATGATCGTGCGGCGCCAGGCCGACGCCAACATCATCGAGGCGGTGGACGCGGTGCGCGCGCAGCTGCCTGTCCTGCAGGCGCTGATGCCGGCGGACGTGAACATGACGGTGGCGCAGGACCGCACGCCCAGCATCCGGGCCTCGCTGCACGAGGCGGAGCTGACGCTGATCATCGCGGTGGGCCTGGTGGTGCTGGTGGTGCTGCTGTTCCTGCGGCGATGGCGCGCGGCGATCATCCCCAGCGTGGCGGTGCCGGTGTCGCTGATCGGCACCTTCTGCATCATGTATCTCTGCGGCTTCACGCTGAACACCATTTCGCTGATGGCGCTGATCGTGGCCACGGGCTTCGTGGTGGACGACGCCATCGTGGTGCTCGAAAACATCATGCGCCACGTCGAGCGCGGCATGTCGCCCATGCGCGCGGCGTTGCGCGGCTCGCGCGAAGTGGGCTTCACCGTGCTGTCGATGAGCCTGTCGTTGGTGGCGGTGTTCATTCCCATCCTGCTGATGGGCGGGGTGGTGGGCCGCCTGTTCCGCGAGTTCGCGGTGACGCTGTCGGCCGCGATCCTGGTGTCGCTGGTGGTGTCGCTGACGCTCACGCCGATGATGTGCGCGCGCCTGCTGCGCAACGAGCCCGAGGACGCGCGGCCGCCGGGCAGGCTGGCGCGCTGGTCGGAACGCGGCTTCGAGGCCATGCTGGGCGGCTACCGCCGCTCGCTGCACTGGGCGCTGGACCACGGCCGCCTCATGATGCTGACGCTGGCGATCGCCGTGGGCCTGAACGTCTACCTGTACACCGTCGTGCCCAAGGGCTTCTTCCCGCAGCAGGACACGGGCCAGCTGCTGGGCTTTTTCCGCGTCGACCAGGGCACGTCCTTCCAGGCCACCGTGCCCAAGCTGGACGCGCTGCGCAAGGTCGTGCTGGCGGATCCGGCGGTGCAGAGCATGACGGGCTACGCCGGCGGGCGCGGCGGCAGCAACAGCAGCTTCATGCAGATCCAGCTCAAGCCGCTGGAAGAGCGCAAGGTGTCGGCCGAGGTGGTCATCAACCGGCTGCGCGGAAAGCTGCAGAACATGCCGGGCGCGCGCATGTTCCTGGTATCGCAGCAGGACATCCGCATCGGCGGGCGCCAGAGCCAGGGCTCGTACGACTACACCCTGATGTCGGGCGACCTGCAATTGCTGCGCGCCTGGATGCCCAAGGTGCAGCAGGCGATGGCGAAGATTCCCGAGATCACGGACGTGGATACCGACGTGGAGGACAAGGGCCGCCAGATAAACCTGGTGATCGACCGCGAGGCCGCGACCCGGCTGGGCGTGAGCATGTCCACCATCTCCACCGTGCTCAACAATTCCTTCAGCCAGCGCCAGGTGTCGGTGATGTACGGGCCGCTCAACCAGTACCACGTGGTGCTGGGCGTGGATCCGAAGTTCGCCGAGGACATCGAATCGCTCCGGCAGGTCGAGGTCATCACCGCGGCGGGCGCGCGCGTGCCGCTCTCGGCGTTCACGCGGCTGGAGAACGCGAACGCGCCGCTCAGCGTGCAGCACCAGGGCCTGTTCGTGGCCGATACGGTCTCGTTCAGCCTGGCGCCCGGCGTCTCGCTGGGCCAGGCCACCAGCGCCATCGACGCCGCGGTGGCGCGCATCGGCCTGCCTTCGGACCAGATCCAGGCCGGCTTCCAGGGCACGGCCGCGGCCTTGCAGCAGACCCTGGCGCAGCAGCCCTGGTTGATCCTGGCGGCGCTGGTCACGATGTACATCGTGCTGGGCATCCTGTACGAAAGCTTCGTGCATCCGCTCACCATCCTGTCCACCTTGCCCTCGGCCGGCCTGGGCGCGCTGCTGGCGCTGCTATTGGTGCGCTACGACTTCACGCTGATCGCGCTGATCGGGGTGTTTCTGCTGATCGGCATCGTCAAGAAGAACGCCATCATGATGGTGGACTTCGCGCTGGAAGCCGAGCGCGGGCAGGGCATGAGCCCGCGCGAAGCCATCTTCCAGGCGTGCCTGACGCGCTTTCGCCCGATCATGATGACCACCATGGCCGCGATCTTCGGCGCGCTGCCGCTGGTGCTGGCCACCGGCGCCGGCGTCGAAATGCGCCAGCCGCTAGGCATTACCATCGTGGGCGGCCTGGTCCTGAGCCAGATCCTCACGCTGTACACCACGCCCGTGGTCTATCTTTACCTGGACCGATTCCGCCTGTGGGCCGCGCGCGGGCGCGCCCGCGGGAACGGATCCGCCGCTTCCATAGAACAAATATGATGCGCAACGCCAAGTATTTCCCGAACGCCTTCCTTCCTCGCGTCGCCGCCGTGGCGGCGCTGTCCGCGCTGCTGGGCGCCTGCGCGGTCGGCCCCGACTACCAGCGGCCGACGCTGGACGTGGGCGCGGCCTACAAGGAAGGGCAGGGCGAAGTGGAGGGCTGGAAGCCCGCGCGGCCGCGCGACGAGGCCGACCGCGGCGAGTGGTGGCGGGTCTACGACGACGCCACGCTGGACGGCCTCGTGACGCGCTTGAACGCCTCGAACCAGACCATCGCGCAAGCCGAGGCCAATTACCGGCAGGCGCTGGGGCTGGTGCGCGGCGCGCGCGCCGGCTTCTTCCCCACGGTGGGCGCGGGCGCCGGCATGACCCGCGCGGGCACCGGCGGCGGACAGAGCGGCTCGTCCGGCGGGTCGGGCAGCAACGTATCGAACCAGTATTCGCTCACGGGCAACGTCAGCTGGGAAGTGGATCTCTGGGGCCGGGTGCGCCGCAACGTCGAGTCCTCGGAGGCCAGCGCCGCGGCCAGCCTGGCCGACCTGGGCGCCACGCGCCTGAGCGCGCAGGCCGCGCTGGTGCAGTCCTACCTGCAACTGCGGGTGCTGGACGAGCAGAAGCGCCTGCTGGACGCCACCGTGGCGGCGTATGAAAAGTCCCTGCAGCTGACGCAGAACCGCTATGCCGTGGGCGTGGCGGGCCAGGCCGACGTGGCCGTGGCGCGCACGCAGGTGGAAAGCACGCGCGCGCAGTCCATCGACCTGGACTGGCAGCGCGGCCAGCTCGAACACGCCATCGCCGTGCTCATGGGCCAGGCGCCTTCCCAGTTCAGCTTGCCGCCCGAGGCCTTCGCGCTGCGCCTGCCGCAGATCCCGGTGGGCCTGCCGTCCGAACTGCTGGAGCGCCGCCCCGACGTGGCGGCGGCCGAACGCCGCGCGGCGGCGGCCAACGCGCAGATCGGCGTGGCGCAGGCCGCCTGGTTCCCCACCCTGACGCTGTCGGCCGACGGCGGATTCCGCAACGGTCAGTTCGCCGAGCTGCTGACCGCGCCGGCGCGTTTCTGGTCGCTGGGGCCGGCGCTGGCGCTGACGATTTTCGACGGCGGCGCGCGCGAGGCCCAGGTCGAACAGGCGCGCGCGTCCTACGATTCGCAGGCCGCGGCCTACCGCCAGGCGGCCCTGACCGGCCTGCGCGAGGTCGAGGACTACCTGATCCAGCTGCGCGTCATGGAGAACGAACAGACGGTGCAGCGCCGCGCGCTCGAAGCCGCGCGCGAGTCGTTGCGGCTGATCCAGAACCAGTACAAGGCCGGCCTGGTGGACTACCTGAGCGTGGCCGTGGTGGATGCCACCGCCCTCAACAGCGAGCGCAACGCGTTGAGCCTGCTGGGCAGCCGCCTGACCGCCAGCGTGAACCTGATCGTGGCGCTGGGCGGCGGCTGGGACGGGCTGCCTCCGGCCGGGGCGCAGGCGCGCGCGGACAATCAGCCCGCGGGCGCGCCGCCCGCGCAGCCCTGAGGTGCCGCCGGGCGGATGCGCGACGGCGCATCCGCCCGAACGCGATCAACGCCGGCGCCGATTCACGCGCGCGGCAGGAACGCGACGAGCAGCCACGCCGCCGCCGCGGGCACCGCGAACACCAGCAGCAGGATCGGCAGCTCCTCGCGCACCGTGTAGCCGGCGCGCGTGACGCCGACCCACATGTTGACGATGGCCATCAGCAACCATGCGGGCAGGAACAGCTTGGCGGCGGCAATCGAGCCGGCGGCATCGCCGCCCCATTGCCTGCCGAACAGCGCGAACACGGCCAGCAGCAACAGGCCTCCGACGATGGTCAACAGGACGTGCATGGCGTTCGCTCCTATTTGGTGGTGTAGCCGCCGTTGATCAGCATCGTCTGGCCCGTGATCCACCAGCCGTCCGACACCAGGAAGCGGATGAAGGGCACCACGTCCTCGATGTCGGTCAACCCGGTCTTCGAGAACGGCGACAGGGCGGCCGCGGTCTTGTGGTACGCCACGGCATCGGCGCCTTCGGCCGGATAGAAGAAGGGCGTGTCCATGGGGCCGGGGCCCACCGCCGTCACCGAAATGCCGCGGGCGCCGAACTCCTTGGAGGCCGCGCGCGTGTAGTGCTCGACCGGCGCCTTGGTGCCGGCGTAGGCGGCGTAGAAGGGCGTGTAGGCGCCCAGCAGCGAGGTCACCAGGGTGCAGATCTTGCCGTTATCGTTGACGTGCCGGCCCGCTTCGCGCAGGAAGAAGAAGGCGGACTTGGCGTTCACCGCCGCCATCTCGTCGTACTCCGCCTCGGTGATTTCGGTGAAGGGCTTTTTCAGCACCTTGCCGACGGTGTTGATCGCGATGTCCGGCCTGCCCACCGCGGCGACGGCGTCGGCGAACAGCCGTTCCATCGCGCCCGCCGTGCTCAGGTCGGCCTGGAGCGCCACCGCTTGCGCGCCCGCGGCCTGGACGGCCGCCACCGTGGCCTGCGCGTCTTCCCGGGAGCCGGGGCTGTTGTAGTGGATCGCCACCGCGCGGGCCCCTTGCTGCGCGAGATCCCGCGCGATCAGGCCGCCCAGGTTTTTCGCGCCGCCCGCGATGATGGCCGTTTTGCCTTTGATGCCATGGTCTGCCATGTCCGTCTCCGCTGTCCGGGCCGCCCGATGCAAGCCCTCTGCGGACGATGATATATTCCAGAAAATCGGGATAAAACCGATAATCCTGGTATATCCATCCAGAAAATACGAACAATAAAATGCGCGGCCCCGCCCGCGCCGGAGCGCCGCCCATGGATCGCATCGACCTGTTCCGGGTCTACGCCCGCGTCGTCGAATGCGCGAATTTTTCCCGCGCCGCGGACACGCTGGCGCTGCCGCGCTCGACGGTGTCCGCCGCCGTCCAGGAGCTTGAGGGCCGGCTGGGCGCGAGGCTGCTGAACCGCACCACGCGCCAGGTCGCGCCGACGCAGGAAGGCGCGGCGTTCTATGAACGCTGCCTGCGCCTGATCGCCGACATGGAAGAGGCCGAGAATCTCTTCCGCCACGCCGCGGGCGGGCCGAGCGGCACCTTGCGCGTCGACGTGCCGGGGCGCGTGGGCCGCCTGATCGTCGCGCCGGCGCTGCCGGAGTTCCTGGAAGCGTATCCGCAGATCGACATCGCGCTCGGCGTCACCGACCGCGCCGTCAATCTCATCGAGGAAGGGGTGGACTGCGTGCTGCGGGTGGGCGCCCTGCCGGACTCCGGCCTGGTGGCGCGGCCCATCGGCATGTTGCCGCTCATCAACGTCGCCAGCCCGTCCTACCTGGCCCGCCACGGCGTGCCGGCAACGCCGGCGGACCTGGCGGGGCACGGTTGCGTCAACTATGCCTCGCCCACCACCGGACGGCCGGCGCCGTGGGAATGGCAGGAGGGCGGCGCGACGCGCAGCCAGCCGCTGCGCGGTCGCGTCACGGTCAATAGCGCGGAGGCCTACATCGCGTGCTGCGTGGCCGGACTGGGCCTGATCCAGATCCCCGCCTACGACGTGCAGGCGCAGATCGCCGCCGGCGAACTGGTGGAAGTGATGCCCGGCCATCGACCCGCGCCCATGCCCATGACCTTGCTTTACCCGCAACGGCGGCCGCCTTCGCGTCGCGTCCAGGTATTCGCCGACTGGCTGGAAGCGCTGCTGAAGCCGGCCTGCGGGCTGCGCTGAGCCGGCGCCGGCCGCGGCGGCCTTGAGGTTTGGCCCTCCATCGCTTACCATTGCTAATAGTTCTTATTTATATTTAGCATTTACGTCCGCAATGGCGGGGTGGTGGGCAGTGACTGAGCAATCCTCTTCTTCGATCGTCGAAACGCTGTACTCCGACCATCACGGATGGCTGCAGGGGTGGCTGCGACGCAAGCTGGGCAATGCCACCGAGGCCGCGGACCTCGCGCACGACACCTTCGTGCGTATCCTGGGCAGGCGCCAGCGCGACGCCATCCAGGAACCGCGGGCCTATCTCGCGACCATCGCCAACGGGCTGGTCGTGAGTCACTGGCGGCGGCGCACGCTGGAGCAGGCCTGGCTCGATGCGCTGAAGGCGCAGCCCGAGCCGCTGGCGCCGTCGCCCGAGGAACGGGCGCTCATACTCGAAACGCTGGAAGAGATCGCCCGCCTGATCGACGGACTGCCCGAGCGGGTCCGGGAAATATTCCTGTATTCGCAGATCGAGGGCTACACGTATACGCAGATCGCCCAGAAGCTGGCGCTGAGCGTGAACGTCGTGCAGAAGGCGATGACGCGCGCCGTGGCGCACTGCTACAAGGCGCTCTATGCCTAGGACCGCGGGTCATTGCGCGCCGGCCGCGCGGGCGGCGGCGTGAGCGCCGCCTCCGTCCGTCCGCAGGCCGGCCCGGCCGCGGCCGGGCCTTCCATTCCCGAAGACGTGGTGGATGCCGCCATCCAGTGGTATGTGCTGCTGGCGTCCGGCGCCGCGACCGCGCAGGATCACGCCGCGCTCGTTCGCTGGCGCGCGGAAAGCGCGACGCATGCCGCGGCCTGGTCGCGGTTCGAAGCCATGGGGGGCCGGCTGCAAGGCGGCGCGGCGCGCCAGGCGCCGGCGGCGGCGCATGCCGCGCTGACGCAAGCCGCGTCCGCCTCCGGCCGGCGGCGCGCGCTCAAGACGCTGGCCTGGGCCGGCCTGGGCGGTACGGCGTTCTATCTCGCGCAAGCGCAGCTGCCGTGGCGCGGCCAGCTGGCCGGCGCGCTGGCCGACCTGCGCACCGGCACGGGCGAACGCCGCAGCCTGGTCCTGGAAGACGGAACGCACCTGCAATTGAACACCGCGACGGCGGTCGACCTTCGGTTCAGCGCCGGCGAGCGGCGCATCGTGCTGCGCGAAGGGGAGATCCTGGTCGCCACCGCGGCCGACGCGCTGGGCCGTCCGCTGGTGGTCGAGAGCCCGGCGGGCACGCTCGTGCCGCTGGGCACGCGCTTCACCGTGCGCCATGTCGCCGACGAGGCGGATTGCAGTCCGACACGGCTGGCGGTCATCGAGGGCGCCGTCCGCATCTACGCGGATGGCCGGCCCGACGGCGAGACCGCGCTGGTGATGGCGGGACAGCAGGCGCGGTTCACGCGCAAGCGCATCCACGCGCCCGCGCCGCTGGACGAGGCCGGCCATAGCTGGGTCGACGGCACGTTCAGCGCCGAGGGCATGCGGCTGGCGGATTTGCTGGCCGATCTGGGCCGTTACCGGCCGGGAAGGCTGCGATGCGCGCCTCAAGTGGCGGACCTCCGCATCACCGGCGCCTGGCCGCTGGACGGCCCGGACGCCACGGACCGCATCCTGGATGCGCTGGCGCGCAGGCTGCCGGTGCGCGTCAGCCGCTATACGCGGTATTGGGTCACTGTCGGGCCGCGATGAGCGGCGATGCCGGGCCTAAATATTCAGTAACAAAATAAGCGGCAGGTTTTTCGGTCTGCTGCGGCCTCCTCTGTGGAAGCCGAGCCTGACTGCGCCTCGCAAGGGATGTTCTGCGGTGCTTCTGACCATCAACAAGCATCAAGGAATCCGTCCATGGCCCTGGGTCACGCCTCGCCGCCGCCTCTCGTTCTGTTAGCCTCCGTCCTGCTGTGCGCCGCCCTGGGATTGGCGGGCATGGCGGCGCCCGCGCCCGTCCATGCGCAGGCCGGCGAGGCCGCCGGGGCGCTGCGCCGTTTCGACATTCCGGCCGGCACGCTCGACCAGGCGCTGAGCCGCTACGGCCGTCAGGCCGGGGTGTCGATTTCCGTCAACGCGAGCCTGACCGCGGGCCTGCGCAGTGGCGGGCTGAGCGGCAGCCATACGGCGGCCGAGGCGCTGGATTTGCTGCTGGCGGGAACGGGCCTGCAAGCCGAGCGCGAGGGGCAGGGCGAGTACACGCTGCGCCGGATGCCGGCTGCGCCGAGCACGGAAGGAAGCGTCGCCGCGCTGCCGGCCATCACCGTGACCGGCCGCGGAGCGGGCGAGTTGCCGCCGGCCTATGCCGGCGGCCAGGTGGCCACAGGCGGACGCGTGGGGCTGCTGGGCGAGAAGGACTTCATGGAGACGCCTTTCAGCACCATCGTCTACACCGAAGACTACATCCAGGACATTCAGGCGCAGGACGTCTACCGCGTGATCGGCCTGACCGATCCTTCCGTCTACCTCAACGGCAGCACGGGGATGATCACGGAGTACTTCAATCTGCGCGGCTTCGGCGTTTCGGCCAACGACATCGCCTACAACGGGCTCTACGGCATGATCCCGTACTACCGCGCGACGGCCGAACTGGCCGAGCGCGTCGAAGTGCTCAAAGGACCTTCCGCGCTGCTGAACGGCATGCCGCCGGGCGGGTCGGTCGGCGGCAGCGTCAACGTCGTGCCCAAGCGGGCCGGCGACAAACCGCTGGCGCGCGTCACCGGCACCTACGCCTCCGATTCGCAATTCGGCGTGCACGTGGACGTGGGGCAGCGCTTCGGCGACGAGAAACTGTTCGGCATCCGCTTCAACGGCGTCTACCGGGACGGCGACACCAGCGTCAACGACCAGTCGAAGCGGACCAAGCTTGCCGCGTTGGGCCTGGACTGGAGAACGCAGCGCGTCAGGCTGTCCGCCGATTTCTACACCAGCGAAGACCACTTGAACGGCCTGAACCGCGGCGTCTCCCTCGCGCCCGGCCTGGGCGTGCCCAGGCCGCCCAAGGCCGACACCTTGCTGGCCCCCGACTGGACCTTCACCAATACCAAGGACGACGCCATCATGTTGCGCGGCGAGGTGGACATCGCCGATAACCTCACCGCCTACGCCGCCTGGGGGCACAGCGAAACCGATTTCCAGTCGTTGGCTTCTTCGACCAACACCATCTTCAACGAGCGCGGCGACTACCGCAACAACTTCTCCTTCCAGCGCATCCAGCTTTCCAAGAATTCCGCGGAAATCGGCACCCGGGCGCGCTTCAGGACGCTGGGCGTGGGCCACGAACTGGCGTTGACCGGCACCTACTACCAGCACGACTACAAATTCGGCTTCCAGCGCAACATGCTAGCGAAGGACTGGGTCACCAACATCTACGACCCGGTCTGGGGACCCGCCGTGGACACCAGCTTCCGGCATGCCACCCTGCCCAAGACGGCCGAACTGCGCACCACGAGCTACGGCATTGCCGATACCTTGTCGTTCGCCGACGACCGGGTCCTGTTCACCGCGGGCGTGCGTCGCCAGAACGTGGTCAGCGACACGTTCAGCCCGGCAACCGGCGAGCGGACGGCGCGCTACGACGCCGGCGCCAACACGCCCGCGTTCGCGCTGCTCGTCAAGGCCACGGACCGGCTTTCGCTCTACGGCAACTACATCGAAGGCCTGAGCCAGGGCGCGACCGCGCCCGTGACCGCGGTCAACGCGGGCCAGGTCTTCCCGCCCTACAAGACCAAGCAGCGCGAGGTCGGCTTCAAGGTCGACCTGGGCAGCTTCGCCGGCACCGTCAGCGCATTCCAGATCGAACGGCCCAGCGCCTATACGGATCCGTTCACCAATGTGTATTCCTTCGGCGGAGAGCAGCGCAACCGCGGACTGGAATTCGGCTTCTTCGGGGAACTGATGCCCGAACTGCGGCTGCTGGGCGGCGTTTCCTATACGCAGGCCAAGCTGACCAAGACGGCCGGCGGCGTGAACCAGGGGCTTTCGGCCACCGGCGTGCCCGCCTGGCAGGGCAAGCTGGGCGTGGAGTGGGACGTGCCCGCGCTGCAGGGCCTGACGCTCACCGGCAACGTCGTTTCGATGTCCAAGCAGTACGTGAGCGCCGACAACGCGCTGTCGGTGCCGGGCCGCACCGTCTACGACGTCGGCGCGCGCTATCGCGCGACGGTCGCCGATCATCCGGTCACGCTGCGGGCCAACGTGCTGAACCTGACCAACAAGGCGTACTGGGCCGGCGGCCTCGGCAACGGCCTGGGCGCGCCGCGCACGTTCCTGCTGTCCGCCAGCGTCGAATTCTGATCCTTTCCCTCTCTGGAGACTTGAATGAAGAAAGCCCTCATCCTGCTGGCCGCCACCCTGGGCCTGGCCTCGACGGCGCACGCGCACCAGGCCTGGCTGGAACAGGCCGACGGCAAGGCCGCGGTACTGCGCTTCGGCGAGTTCGCCGAGAACCTGCGCGAAACCTCGCCCGGCCTGCTGGACCATTTCGGCAAACCGGCGGCCACGCTGATCTCCGCCAAGGGCGAATCGCCGCTGACCATCACCAAGCGCGCCGACGGCTTCGGGCTGTCGTCGGGCGCGGCGCCGGGCCAGAGCATCGCCGTCGAGGATCCCGTGTTCCCGCTGCGCACCTTCAAGCAGGGCGACAAGGACATCACCAGCTGGGTCTGGCCGGCGGCCCGCTACGTCACCGGCTTCGCCGCGCAGCAGCCGAAGCTCGCGCTGGACCTGGTGCCCACCGGCACGGCCGGCGAGTTCCAGGTCCTGCTCAAGGGCCAGCCGCTGCCCAAGGCCAAGGTCGCCATCGCCGTGCAGTCCGGCTGGGGCAAGGAGGCCCATGCCGACGAGCAGGGCAAGGTCCGCTTCGACCTGCCGTGGAAGGGGCAATACGTCATTGAGACCAGCCACATCGACCGCAACCCGGGCGAACGCGCGGGCGTTTCCGGCGCCGAGAAATATGACGGCATCAACTACGTGACCACGCTGAGCTTCGTCAAGGCCGACGGCGCGGCGCGTTTTCCCGCCGGCCCCGCGGCCGCGCCCGCCAAGTAGGAGGCCGAGCGCGTGACAGCCGCCCGCCCAATCCCTTTCCCCTTGATCTCCCGGATCGCGGCGGCCCTTTGCGGCGGATACGCGCTCGCGGCGCTGGCCTCCGTCGCCGCGCTGGCGCTGCCGCTGGCGCTGCCGCTGGCGCGCACCGAGGCCGTCTTCACCGGCATGATGGCCAGTTTCCTCGTGTATGCGGGCGCGGTGGTCTGGGTGTTCGCGGTGCGTTCCGCGCGGCGCGCCTGGATCGGGCTGGCGGTGGCGGCGATGCCGCTGCTGGCGGCCGCCTGGCTTGCCTGAGGCGGCCCGCCATGAACTCCCCACGCAAGCCGGCGGGCAAGGCGCGCGGCATCCGCCAGACCATGTCCGAGCTGCACATCTGGACCGGCCTGCTCGCGGGCTGGCTGCTCTATGCCATGTTCCTCACCGGCACGGTGAGCTATTTCCGCGACGAACTGTCGGCCTGGATGCGGCCCGAACTGCCCGCCGCGCAACAGCGCCCGGACCCGGCCGAGGTCGCGCAGCGCATGATCGACGCCCTGGGCGAACGGCACGCGCCGGGCTCGGCGCAGTGGAGCATCGGGTTGCCCACCGCGCGCAATCCCGCGGCCTCGGCCTTCTGGCGAGGCGGCCCGCGCTTCAAGAGCGGCGTCTTCGATGCGGCCACCGGCAACGAGCTGTCGGCGCGCGACACCCGCGGCGGCGATTTCTTCTACACCTTCCATTTCAATCTGCACTACATCCCGACGCTGGCGGGGCGATGGATCGTCGGCCTGTGCGCCATGTTCATGCTGGTGGCGATCGTCAGCGGCGTGATCACGCACAAGAAGATCTTCGCGGACTTCTTCACCTTCCGCCGGGGCAAGGGCCAGCGCTCGTGGCTGGACGCGCACGCGGCCCTGTCGGTGCTGGGCCTGCCGTTCCATTTCATGATCACCTACAGCGGGCTGGTGATGCTGGTGCTGCTCTATATGCCCTGGGGCGCGGACGCGGCCTTCAAGACGCCGCCCGAGCGCCAGGCGCTTTTCGCGCAGATGAGCGCGCTGGTGCCGGCCGGGCCGCCCTCGGGCACCCGCGTGCCGCTGGCCCCGGTCGGAGACATGTTCGGGCAGGCCGAAACGCGCTGGGGCAAGGGCCAGGTGGGCCGCGTGACGGTCAACAATCCGGGCGATGCGGCGGCGCGGGTGGTGATGGTGCGGGGCGAAGACGGGCGCGTGTCCGTCAGCCCGCGCTACCTGGTGTTCGACGGCACGAACGGGCGGCTGCTCCAGGAGCAGGACGCAGTCGGCCCGGCGGCGGAGACGCGCGGCGTCCTCTACGCGCTGCACCTCGGGCGGTTCGGCGACACCGTGCTGCGGTGGCTCTACTTCCTGGTGAGCCTGGCGGGAACGGCCATGGTGGGAACCGGCCTGGTGCTCTGGACAGTCAAGCGCAGGGCGAAGCTGCCGGACCCCGGGCGGCCGTATTTCGGCTTTCGCCTCGTGGAGCGGCTCAACATCGCGGCGATCGCCGGACTGTCCGTCGCCATGGCCGCGTTCCTGTGGGGCAACCGGCTGTTGCCGCGCGGCGTGCCCGCCAGGGCGGACTGGGAGATCCACCTATTCTTCATCGCCTGGGCGCTGGCGGCCGCCTACACCGCGGCGCGGCCGCCCAAGCGCGCCTGGGTGGAGCTGCTGTGGCTGGCGTGCGCCCTGCTGGCGCTGCTCCCCGTGCTGAATGCCCTCGTCACGCCGCGCGGCCCGTGGCGCAGCCTGGCGCAAGGGGACTGGGTCTACGCGGGCATGGACCTGACGCTGTGGGCGCTGGCCATGCTCCACGCGGCGCTGGCCTGGCGGACTGCCCGCCACAAGCCCCGGGGTTCGCCCAGAGGCGAGCCGGCGAGGGCGCGCGCCGCCGCGCGAGACGCCGGCGAACCGGCGGCGTGACCGGGCAAGGGCCGGCGCGGCGGCGGATCGGCTACAGCCCGATCGTCGCGAGGTCGGGCCGCCGCAGGTGCCAGTCGGTGGCCGCCTGGAACGCCATGCCGAGCCGGCCCAGCGCGGCTTCCCCTTCGGGCCCGCCCAGCAGTTGCACGCCGATGGGCAGGCCGTCCGCGGTGAAGCCGGCGGGCAGGGCCAGGCCCGAGGCGTTGACGTAGTTGCCCGGCCGGGTGAATGCCGCCAGCGGCGTGGCGTTCTCGTCCACTTCCTCCAGCGGGCAGGCGGCAAACGGCAGGCAGGGCGCCAGCACGGCGTCGAAATCGCGCATCCAGTTCCGCCATGCCGCGCAGGCGGCGGCATGGGCCTGCAATGCCCGGATGTAATCGGCGGCCGTCACCTGCTTGCCGCCCAGCACGCGGGCGCGCACGTAGCGGCCCAGGGGCAGCGCGTCGTCTTCGATGTAGTCGCGGTGCTGCGCATAGGCTTCGGCCGCGATGATCAGGCCGTTGCGCAGCATCATGTCGTGGAAGTCGAAGGGGAAGGGCGCTTCCACGAATTCCGCGCCCAGCGCCGCCAGCACGCGCTGCGCATCGTCCAGCGCGCCCTGCACCGCGTCGTCGACGGCGATGGGATATTGCGCCGCCGGCATGACGGCGATGCGCATGCCCAGCAGCGGCTTCGCGCCCGCGAGCGGTTCGCGGAAGCGGTAGGCGGGCACGCCCCGCGTGACGGGGTCGAGCGGATCGGCGCCGGACAGGGCCTCGGTCAGCAGCAGCGAGTCGCGCGTGTCGCGGGTGAGCGGGCCGATCGAATCCAGCGTGTGCGACAGCGCCACCGAGCCGTGCAGGCTGATGAGGCCGCGCGTGGTCTTCAGGCCGGTGATGCCGTTGAGCGCGGCGGGAATGCGCACCGAGCCGCCGGTGTCCGAGCCCAGCGCGGCGGGCGCGAGGCCCGCGGCGACGGCCACGCCGGAACCGCTGGACGAGCCGCCCGGGATGCGGGCGCGAACCAGGTCCCAGGGATTGCGCGGCGTTCCCATCACGGGATTCGTGCCCCAGCCGCCGAAGGCGAACTCCACCATGTGCGTCTTGCCGAGCACCACCATGCCGGCGTCGAGCAGCCGGGTGACGGCGGTGGCGGTGAGCGTACTGCGGCGCTGCCGCCAGGCTTGCGAGCCGGCGGTAGTGACCTGGCCCTGGATGTCGCACAGGTCCTTCACGGCCACGGGCAGGCCGTCCAGGGGGCCGAGCAGGCCGTAGCCCGCGCGTCGGCGCGCGTCGGCGGCCTCGGCCAGTTTCAGCGCGCCGTCGTGGTCGACGCTGACGTAGGCGCCCAGGGCGGGATTGGCCCGGTCGATGCGGTCCAGGTAGTGTCGCGCCAGTTCCACCGAGCTGTAGCGGCCGGCGGCCAGGCCTTGCGCCAGTTCGCCCAGGGTGGCAAATGCGATGTCAGACATGTTTTCCTCGGGTAATGTCCGGGCGGCACGGCAAGCCGTGCCGCCTTGCGGTTCGCGCGGGTTCAGCGCTTGTTCCAGTCGGGAGTGGGGTACACCGGCTTCTGCGTGGCCACGTCCTCGGGCCAGACGGGCACCATGCCCTTGCCCGGCAGGAGCTGCACGACCGGGAAGGGCATTAGCAGCTGCTTGCCCGTATCGTCGATGGCATACGGGCCGGCCATGACGGTGAGCTTGCCGGACAGGTCCACCGATGCCTTCTTCAGCGCGGCCGCGTCGGTGTTGCCGGCCTTCTTCACGATCTCTTCGGTCAGCGCGCCGGCGCCGTAGGCCAGCGCGGTCTGGAAGTCGGGCGGGAACTCGGCCTTGGGGAACTGGCGGTCGTAGGCGGCGGCGAACTGCTCGCGCGTCATGCCCGCGTTGACCTTCCAGTTGATCGCGGGGTGGTAGTTGGTGTGGCTGTAGATGTAGTTCGCGTCCGCGCCGATGGCCTGGAACTGCGGCGTCGAGGCGTACACCATGAAGACGTACGGGAAGTTGATGTCCAGCTGCTTCATCTGGCGAGTCATGCTGATCAGGTCGCCCTCGTACGAGGTCGGCACCAGCGCTTCAGCGCCCGCGGCGCGCGCCTTCTGCAGGATGGTGCTGAAATCCTTCTGGCCCTTCGGGTACTTCTCGAACAGCACCACCTGCATGCCGTTCTTGGCGGCCTGCTCGCGTCCGCCTTCGGCCAGGCCCGCGGGGAACGGTTCGTCCGAATACAGCAGCGCCACCTTCTTCACGCCTTGCTTGGCGGCCAGCTCCATGTTGGCGCGCAGCATGGCCGACACCGGCATCTGCGTGCCGGAGACCATGTTCTTGAAGCCCTGCTTGTAGAGATCGTCGCTGGCGGCGGACCAGACCATCATGTACTTGCCAAGCCGTTCGGTCACGGTCGCGGCGGCGGCCGTCAGTGTGGAGCCGAAGGGCGCGAACACCAGATCCACTTTTTCATCGACAATCAGGCGTTCGTAAACGCGGGTAACCATCTGCTTGTCGCTGCGGTCGTCCAGCTTGACCAGTTCGACCGGGTATTTCTTGCCATTGACCTCGATGCCGCCGCGGCGGTTGACGTCTTCCACCCACAGTTCCACGCCGCGCACGCCGGACTGCGACGCCAGGGCAAAGCTGCCGGTGGATGACACCGTCATGCCTACCCGGATCTTGTCCGAGGTCTGCGCGGTGCCGATGGATGGGGTGAGGGCGGCCATGGCCAGGGCCAGCGCCGGTAAGCGGAACAGCCAGGATTTCGCGAACATGGGTTGTCTCCTATCGTTTTTGGATGTGGGGCCGGTCCTCCCGCGGAGCTTGAGTCCCAGGCCCGGTACTGGGCAATAATTGCTCAATACGCGAGAAAGCGTATAACAAATAGGCATGGAGTGCACGTCTTGAATAAATTGAGCTACCGACAGACCGAAATGCTCTGGGCCATCGTGATGGCCGGATCGATCAGCGGCGCCGCGCGCCTGCTGAATATTTCGCAGCCCGCGGTCAGCCGGATGTTGGCGCAGACCGAGAAATCCATGGGGCTGACGCTGTTCGAGCGGGTGCGCGGGCGGCTTCGTCCCACGCCGCAAGTCCATAGCCTGTTTGAGGAAATCGAGAAAACGCAGCGCATGATGCAGCGCGTCAACGACCTGGCGGACGCGCTGTCCGAGCATGGCACGGGCGTGCTGCGGCTGGCTTCCATCCCGAGCCTGGCGCAGTTCCTGGTGCCGCGCGCCGTGGCGCGCTTCCAGCAGCGCCATCCCGAACTGCTGCTGCGGCTGAACACCAGCGCGCTGCCCAACCTCATCACCGAGGTGCTGCAGGGCGAGGCCGAGCTCGGGCTGGTGGTCATGCAGGCCGATCATCCTTTCCTGACGTCCGAGCCTCTGCACGTAGGGCGCATGGTGGCGGCGATCCCGAAAGCGCATCCGCTGGCCCAGCGCGGCCTGGTCAGCCTGGCCGACCTGTCCCCGCATCCGCATATCGTGGTGGGCACGCGCATGCCCTTCGGCATGCTGGTGCTGGGCGCGTTCGAGCAGGCCGGGCTGCCCTGCAATATGTGCGCCGACGTGCCCTGGAGCCAGCTGGCCTGCGCGCTGGTCAACGCCGGGGTCGGGATCGCCATCGTGGACGAATTCACCGTGATGCAGAACACCATGCCCGACGTCGTGATCGTGCCCCTGGCCGAGCGCATTCCGCTGAATATTTCGGCCGTCTACGCTGGCGGCCGGGAGCCTTCCCAGATCGCCGTGCAGTTCATCAAAGAGCTGCGCCAGGTGCTGAGCGAGGCATTTCCGGCGCCTGCTCAGGGTTAATACTTAACCTGAAGTTATGGTTTTATCAGTCATAATCGCCTCCAAATAAATCGGCCGTCCACCCCGGACAGGCCCGGAGGAAGACACCATGAGCAGCAGTCCCGCCCTGGCGGCGGGCGCGGCTTCGCATCGCGCGCAGGATCAGCGCGCGGTGCGATTGCGCACCCGCATCGCAATGACCGTCTTTGTCGCGTTGACGGTCGTCCTGGCCTCGATTCCCCTGGCGACCTCGAACATTTCGTTCGCGTTCTACCTGATGCTGTGGATCACCATGGCCAGCGCCATGAACATCTGCGTGGGCTTCACCGGCTACCTGCCGTTCGGCTACGTGGTGTTCTACGGCGTGGGTTCCTACGCCACCGGCATCTGCTACAAGATCCTGGGCTGGCCCATCGTGCCTTCGCTGCTGGCCGCGGGCGGCGTCGGGGTGGCCATCGCCTTGCTGCTGGCGCCCACCCTGCGCCTGCGCGGGGTGTACTTCGGCATCGTCAGCCTGGCGCTGGCCACCATCGTGAAGCTGGTCATCTCCAACCTGCCGCAATCCTTCACCGGCGGCAGCATGGGCATCATCCTGTCCAACGCCAATAATCCTGCGCACAGCTATTACGCGATGCTGATCGTGATGGGCGCCACGCTGGCCACCGTCACCTGGCTGTCGGTGTCGCGCCTGGGGCGCGCGCTCAAGGCGATCCGCGACGACGACGGCGCCGCGGCCTGCGTGGGCATCCACGTGCCCAACACGCGCCTGAAGGCCTGGCTGCTGGCGGCGCTGTTCCCGGCGCTGGCCGGCGGCATCGAGGCCTGGTACACCAACGTGGTCGATCCGGAATACGCCTTCCACGTGCTGATCACGGCCAAGAGCATCATCTACGCCATGGCGGGCGGCTTCGGCACCATCCTCGGGCCGGTCGTCGGCACCCTGGCACTCCTGGGCATCGACCACGTGATCTGGCAGAAATTCCCGGTTGTGAACCTGCTGCTGCTGGGCCTGATCATCGTGCTGCTGATGCTGTTCCTGCCGCGCGGCATCGTCGGCAGCCTGATCAAGCGCAAGCCGCAATTGCGCCGCTACATTGCCTGAGGGATACCCATGACCGGACTGATTATCCAGGGCCTGATCAACGGCCTTATCCTGGGCGCCATCTACGGCCTGATCGGCGTGGGGCTGAACGTGGTGTTCGGCGTGCTGCGGGTGGTGAACTTCGCGCACGGCGAGTTCCTGGTGCTGGGCGCCTACTTCGCGTTCTACCTGATGGAGTACGCCGGCATCAACCCGCTGCTGGCGCTGCCGCTGGCCTTCGCGGCCTTCTTCCTGGCGGGGTACCTGCTGTACTTCGTGCTGATCCCGCGGCTGAACAAGGCGGACGATCCGGAGATCAGCTCGCTCTTGCTGATGTTCGGCGTGTCCATCATGCTGGGCGCGCTGATGCTGTTGGCGTTCGACGCCGACGCGCGTTCGCTGCCGTACGAGATCGAGCCGGTGTTCCTGAAGTTCGGCCCGGTGCTGATTCCCACCGTGCGCCTGCTGGCGCTGGTCATCGCGCTCGCCATCATCGGCGGCCTGACGCTGTTCCTCTACCGCAGCCAGGTGGGCAAGGCGCTGCGCGCCATCATCATGAACCGCGACGCGGTGCGCATCGTGGGCATCAACGCCGAGCGCCTGTCGGCGGTGGCGTTCGGCCTGGGCGTGGGGCTGGCGGCGGCCAGCGGCGTGCTGGTCGCGATGGTGTTCCCGGCGTTCTCCCCCTTCATGGGCAACGACTACACGCTGATCGGCTTCATCGTCATCGTGCTGGGCGGGCTGGGCCATCCGGTCGGGGCGCTGGTCGGCGCGCTGCTCTACGGTATTACCGAACAGGTGTCGGTGGTGTTCTTCAACCCGTCGATCGCCACGATCTGCGGCTTCGCGCTGATGGTCGCGATGATTTTCGTGAAGCCCAGCGGCCTGTTCGGCCGCCAGGCGTTGCGCTGAACGGGAGCCGGACATGTTGAAAGTCACGAATCTCAAGAAGCGCTTCGGCGGGCTGGTCGCTTTGCAGGGCGTGGACCTGGAGGTGCCGCGCGGCTCCATCCTGGGCGTCATCGGCATGAACGGGTCGGGCAAGACCACCATGCTCAATTGCATCAACGGCATCTACACGCCGGACGAAGGGCGCATCGAACTGGACGGCCAGGACATCGCGGGCCGCCAGATCCACGAGGTGGCGAGGCTGGGCGTGGGGCGCACTTTCCAGGTGCCGCGCATCTTCCGCCAGCTGAGCCTGCTGGACAACCTGGACGTGGCGCAGCAACAGGCGGGCCGCAGCGCCGACGAGCGCTATGCGCAGTCGGAGTATTGGCTGCACAAGGTGGAGCTGCACCGCTTGCGGCACAACTATGCCGAGGAGCTGTCCGGCGGGCAGCAGAAACTGGTGGAGCTGGCGCGCATCATGGTGGCGCGGCCCAAGGTGGTGCTGCTGGACGAGCCTTTCGCGGGCGTCAATCCGGCGCTGGCCCAGTTGCTGATCTCGGTGATCCGCGAGCTGCCCACCGAGCACGATTGCTCGGTGGTGCTGGTGTCGCATGACCTGACATCCATCTATCAGCTGTCGCACCACATTATCGTGATGAACGAGGGCGCCATCCTGTGCGAAGGCGACGCCGACCGCGTGCGCGCCGACCCGCGGGTGGTCGAAGCCTATCTGGGAGCCTGACATGAGCACGCCTATCATTGCGCTGGAGGACGTGACGGTCGCCTATCACGGCGATATCACGATCCTGAACCGCATCAACGTGCAGGCGCGCGCGGGCAAGGTCACGGGGGTGATCGGGCCGAATGGCGCGGGCAAGTCCACGGTGCTCAAGACGCTGTTCGGCTTCCTGCCGCCGCGCACCGGCCGCATTACGCTGCGCGGGCAGGACATCAGCGCCCAGCCTTCGCATGAGCGCGCGAGCCACGGCGTGGCGTTCGTGCCGCAGCATCGCAGCCTGTTCGGCGAGCTGTCGGTGCACGACAATCTGCTGCTGGGCTGCTGGCCGTTTCGCGGCGACAAGGCGCGGGTGCGCCAGCGCATCGATTCGGTGTACGACCGTTTCCCTATCCTGGCGCAGAAGCGCAACGATCCCGTGTCGAGCATGAGCGGCGGGCAGCAGCGTTTCGTGGAGTTCGGGCGGGCGCTGCTGATCGAGCCTTCGGTGATTCTGCTGGACGAGCCGACCGCGATGCTGGCGCCGAAGATTTCCAAGGAGATCTACGGCCTGATCCGCGGCTTCGCGGACGAGGGCATGACGGTGGTGCTGGTGGACCAGAACGTGCGCCGTTGCGCGGAGGTGTCCGACTATATGTATATCCTGGAACTGGGGCGCAACAAGGCCGAGGGCGGCCGTGAGTCCTTCGAGGACGGCGGCGGGTTACGGGAGATGGTGGCTTCCTGGATGGATTACAAGATCGATTGATTTTTCTGCGGAGCGTTGGATTGAGTTCTTAAGACGCCGTGCGCGTCGGGGGCCTGGGCGGTGCGGGTCAACGATTGCGGTCCGGAGCCTTCGCTCCGGACTTCCCCTGCGTCATCTTCGTCACTGCCTGCGGCAGTTCCTTCAGATTCCCTTGGGCTTATCGACTCCCCGCACCGCCCAGGCCCCCGCCGCGCACGGCTGTGTTGGAGCAAGCCTGTCGTTCGCCGGGGAGGTCGGGGTTCTTCAGGTTCTTGCCACGAGCGGGGTGGTGGTGGACGATCTTGCGGGGCCCGCCCCAGGCCGGCCGCCCGGGCGGCCTCGTGGGGCTTACGCGGTGTCTTGCGTCGCGCGACGACGCTGCGCGCCGCTGGTCATCTCTTGCGATTCATGAAGCCCTGCTCACCATCGCCGTTACGTCGAGTTCTGTGCGGCTGCCTGCGAGGGCTTGTATCCGGATAGGCCAGTTGCAGTTTGGCGGCTATCTCGTACAGGCGCGAGATATCGATGCGCGCTTGTTTAGTGCGCTCGGTGCAAACACCCGAGGTCCACACCGGCGCGCAGCGGCATCTTAAGAACCCGTTCGTTCAGAGCAACCCGCGTATCCCGGCAATCCCATGCGCGCCATGACGCAACGCGGCAGAGACCGTAGCGGCGGATTGCCCTCCCAACGCGTACACCGGAATGCCCGCATCGCGGTTGCCGGCGACGAAGCCGTCCCAGCCCAGCGTCGGGGCGCCCGGGTGCGACGCCGTTTCCAGAACCGGGCCCAGCACGGCGAAGTCCGCGCCGAGTTCCCGCGCATGCACGACTTCCGCGTTGTCGTGGGCCGATACGCCGACGAGCGCGCCGGCGGGCAATGCCGGGCGGGCGGTCAGGCGGGCCGCGTCGGCGCTGCGCAGGTGCACGCCGTCGGCTTCCTTCCACCATGCGGCGGGGTGCGCGCTGTTGATCAGGACCCGGGCGCCTGCGGCACGGCAGCGCTTGAGCACGCTGTGCAGCACCTCGTGCAAAGAGCTGGCGCCCACGCCGTCCGGCCATTGCGGCTCGCGCAGCTGCACCAGTTTCAGGCCGCGCGCGAGCGCCGCGTCCAACCGGGCCAGGAACGCCGGCACGCCCGCGCGCGAGCCGATGCTGCTGATGCCGTAGGCGGTGGGCAGCTGCAGCCAGCGCAGCGGAGGAAGCGTGGCGGGGAGCAGGTCGCCCACCGATGCCGCCTGGGCCGGGTCCACCCATTCCAGGCGCTGGTTTTCCAGGCTGCGCGGCTCGCCTTCCCAGCCCGTGACGTGGCAGAACGCCAGGCGCACGGTGGTGTGCGGGTACGCATGCACGTAGGTGACCCAGGGACGCGATTGCGTGACCCGGATGCCGATCTCTTCCTGGAGTTCCCGCGCCAGCGCTTCCAGCACCGTTTCGCCGGGTTCGAGCTTGCCGCCCGGCAATTCCCACCAGCCCGACCAGGGCTTGCCTTCCGGACGCTGGCCCAGCAGCAGCATGCCGTCCGGGCGCAGGATCAGGCCGGCCGCGACGTCGACGATTTTCTCAGACATGCCGGGCAGCCCAGTCGCGCGCGAACTGGTAGGCCACGCGGCCCGAGCGCGAGCCGCGCTCGATGGTCCACTGCAAGGCCTCGGTGCGCGAGGGCTCGATCTGCGCTTCCGGGCAACCCAGTTCGCGCAGCCAGTGGTAGACGATGTCCAGGTAGTCGTCCTGCTTGAAGGGGTAGAACGACAGCCACAGCCCGAAGCGTTCGGACAGCGAGATTTTTTCCTCGACGGTTTCGCCGGGGTGGATCTCGCCGTCGGGCTGGTGCTTGGCCGCCAGGTTCTCGCTCATGTATTCCGGCATCAGGTGGCGCCGGTTGGAGGTGGCGTAGATCAGCACGTTGTCGCCGGAGGCCGACACCGAGCCGTCCAGCACCGATTTCAGCGCCTTGTAGCCGGCTTCGCCTTCCTCGAAGGACAGGTCGTCGCAGAACACGATGAAGCGTTCGGGACGCGAGGCCACCATTTCGACGATGTCGGCCAGGTCGCCGAGGTCGGACTTGTCGACTTCGATCAGGCGCAGGCCGCGGTCGCCGTAGGCGGCCAGCATGGCCTTGACCAGCGAGCTCTTGCCGGTGCCGCGGGCGCCGGTCATGAGCACGTTGTTGGCGGGCTTCTTTTCGATGAACTGCAGCGTGTTGCGGTCGATGGTGGCCTTCTGGCGCTCGATGTGCTGAAGGTCTTCCATGTCGATGCGCGCCACGTGGCGCACGGCGTCCAGCCAGCCGCGCGAGCCGCGCTTGCGCCAGCGGAAGGCGTGGGCGCTCCAGTCGATTTCGGGCGGCGCGGGAGGAAGCCACGCTTCCAGCTGAGCCAGCACGCGCTCGGCGCGCTGGATGAGGGTGGAGAACTCGGTTGCGGTCACGGCTCGGTCCAGGATGTTGGGGCGGATCAGGAACGGTAGTCGGCGTTGATCGACACGTACTCGTGCGAGAAGTCGCAGGTGTAGACCGTGTCGCTCACCTGGCCGCGGCCCAGCGCGATGCGCACCAGGATCTCGGCCTGCTTCATCACGCGCTGGCCGTCGGCTTCTTGGTAGGCGGGATTGCGACCGCCGTCCTTGGCCACCAGCACGTCGTCCAGCCACAGGCGGATCCCGGAGACGTCCAGGTCGTCGATCCCGGCGTAGCCCACGGCGGCCAGGATGCGGCCCAGGTTGGGGTCCGAGGCGAAGAAGGCGGTCTTGACCAGGGGCGAGTGCGCGACCGCGTACGCCACCTTGAGCGCTTCCTCGGTGTTGCCGGCCTCTTCGACGCGGATGGTCATGAACTTGGTGGCGCCTTCGGCGTCGCGCACGATCTTGGTCGCCAGCTCCAGCGCGGCGGCGGTCAGGGCCTCGCGCACGGCGGCGTAGGCGGCGTCGGATTCGCTGTTGACGTTGACGCCCGACTTGCCGGTCGCGGCAATGATGAAGGAGTCATTGGTGGACGTGTCGCCGTCGACCGTGATGCGGTTGAAGGACGCGTCGGCGATTTCGACGGCGAGCTTGCGCAGCAGCGGCTGGGCGATGCCGGCGTCGGTCGCCAGGAAGCTCAGCATCGTGGCCATGTTGGGGCGGATCATGCCCGCGCCCTTGCTGATGCCGGTGAAGGTGACGGTCTTGCCGCCGATGTCCACGCGGGCCGAGGAAATCTTCGGCAGCGTGTCGGTCGTCATGATGCCGTGAGCGGCGCTGGACCAGTGGTCGGGGCCGAGGTCGGCGATGGCGCTCGGCAGGCCGGCGACCAGGCGGTCCAGGGGCAGCGGCTCCAGGATGACGCCGGTGGAGAACGGCAGGATCTGGGCGGCGGGCACGCCCAGCAGCTGGCCCAGCGCCGCGCAGGTGTCCTGCGCCTTCTTCAGGCCTTCCTCGCCGGTGCCGGCGTTGGCGTTGCCCGTGTTGATGACCAGCGCGCTGATGGGGCCGCCGGCGGCCAGGTGGGCCTGGCAGACCTGCACCGGGGCGGCGCAGAAGCGGTTGCGCGTGAACACGCCGGCCACGCTGGTGCCCTCGGCCAGGCGGAATACCGTCAGGTCGCGGCGGTTGGCCTTGCGGATGCCGGCCTCGGCGACGCCGATGTCAACGCCGGCAACAGGAAAAATTTCGGACTCGGAGGGGATCTGCAGGTTAACGGCCATGACTTCGTCTCATGAATGAGCAGGACGGAATCGCCGCCAGGCGAGGCGGCGCGCGGGGGAAAGCTTCGTATTATCCCACCGGTTTGGGCGGGCGGCGGTCTGCGGGCCGTCAGGGGCCGATTCGCATGGCAGCCACGTCCAGCACGCCGGCCTCGCGGTTGCCGAGCACGGCCCGCACGGCGCCGTCGGGCGCCTGCAGCACCGATTTGCCGGCGGGCACGTCGTCGCCGCCGGCGCGGCGCGCCGAGCGGCCGCGCGAGGGCGAGAACAGCAGGTCGCCAGCCTGGGCGCCCGGCAGCCGCGGGTTGGCGGCCAGCACCCGGGTGCCAGGGGGATAGGTCATGTCGCCCAGCGCGGTTTCGCGGGCCAGCAGACCCTCGAAGCCCAGCATGCGGCGCTGGCCGTCCAGCTGCATGTCGACTTTCAGCAGGGGCAGGCGGGCGACGTCCAGGGCGTCGCTGCCCTCGGTGCGCAGCAGCCAGCGCGGGGCGTCGCCGGCCGCGCCCGGCGCGGCGGCGGCGCCGACGACCTTGAGCCAGGCCCCGGCGGGCACGGGCTGCTGGTCCAGCGTGTTGCCGATGGCCAGGTGGCAGCTGGCGAAGCGGGGATGCCCGTCGCGCATCACGAATTCGATCCGGTGGCCGTGCGCGCACAGCCAGCCTTCCATCGCCTGGTCGCGCTCGATTTCCACCGACAGGGTTTCCGCCTGCTTGCCGTTGGCGGGGTAGCGGAACAGGCGCGACGCCGTGATGCCCTGGATGGGAGCGGGGTGGGCCTCGGGGAAGACGGCGCGGTCGAAGGAGCCCAGGTCGCCCGGCGCGGCCAGGCGGAGTTCCGTGCCCGCGGGCATTTCCACGCCGGCCAGCAGCGTGGGCTGAGCCAGCGCGGTTTTGCGGCCCGCGTCGGCCTGGGCGTCGCGCTGGGCCGAGAACCACAGGCTGAACTGCTGGTACGGGAAAATGGCCCCGACGATGGCGAGGAACGCCATCAGGACCGTGCCGATGCGGCGATGGTCGCCCAGCCAGTGGCGGGCGCTGCGGGTGGTGGCCAGCACGGCCAGCCAGGTCAGCAGCGTAGAAAGGCAGGCCAGCGAAGCTGCCATCAGCACGTAGAAATTGCCGCCAGGAAGAGAAACCGGAATCATGGCGGAATTATGCGCCAAACCGGCAGGCGGTTCAGCCTGGATCGCGCATCAGGTCTTGGCCGCCGCCGAGCGGGTGGCCACCACCTGCAGCTTGAGCTCGCCCAGGGCCTGGAACAAGGCGTTGCGGGTGCTCTCGGGCAGGTCGCCGAACATGGACTTGACCCAGGACTCATGGGCGCGCGCCATGCGGGCGAAGCTCTTCTTGCCCAGCGGCGTGAGCTTGATGAGCGAGCTGCGGCGGTCGGTTTCGACCTTGGTGCGCACCACCAGGCCTTCCTTTTCCAGCTGGTCGGTGATGCCCGTGATGTTGCCGTTGGTGACCATCATGTGGCGCGACAGTTCGCCCATCTTCATGCCCTTGGGCGCGCGCTGCAATTGCGCCATCAGGTCGAAGCGGGGGAGCGTCGTGTCGAATTCGTTGCGCAGGCGGCTGCGGATCTCGCTTTCGACGAGATTGGCGCAGGTCAGCATGCGCAGCCACAGGCGCAGCGCGTGGTGGTCGTCCGGCGCGGCGCGGGATTCCAGGTCGGGGGCGTTGATCATGGCGGTTTACCGGGAATGAGGGGCGGGCGCCAGACCCATCTGCTCGAAGATGGCGCGGGTCAGCGGGCTGTCGGGATCGTTCAGGCTAAGGACGATGTCGTAGTGGTTCGTGCCGGGCATGGGCACATAGCGCCCGGGAAAGCCGCGCTCGATCCAGGCGGCGAGGTAGTCGTCGCTCTGGCGCTTGAACTCGGCGGTCTCGGTTTCGCCGTAGCTGACCACCAGCGGGCAGCCCGCCTGGGGCAGTTGCAGGGCGGGGCTGTTGCGGATGGCGTCGGCCTCGCTCATGCGCATCCATTCGTTGATGTGGGTGTGCACCAGGGGCCGCAGGTCGAACAGGCCCGACAAGGGCGCGGCGCCGCGGATCAGGTCGGGCGGGACTTCGTAGCCGGCATGCCAGCCGTTTGCCAGCAGCGCGCCGACCAGGTGGCCGCCCGCGGAACTGCCGCAGACGTGGATGCGCGTCGGATCGCCGCCGTATTCGGCAATATGGCGGTGGATCCAGGCCAGGGCGCGCCGGTTCTGGTCCACGATGCGGTCCAGCGTGACGGCGGGCGCCAGCGAGTAGTTCACGGCCACGACGACGGCGCCGGCCCGGGTGAACGCCGGCGCCATGCCGCTGGAATCGCTCTTGGACAGCAGGCGCCAGTAGCCGCCATGGATGAACACGAACACCGGCGCGTTGCGCGCGCCGGCGGCGGCGGGGAAGATGTCCAGCGATTCGTCGGCGTGCTCGCCGAAGGGCACGTCCAGCGCGCAGTCCAGCGTGCGGCGCGCCTCGGCGCTGTCCTCGGCGTACTTCTTGAGTATCGGCTGGATGTCGGGTACTGTCGCGCGAGCGTTGTACTGGATGTCCAGCGCGGCGCGGTCATAATTGCGGTAGAGGGTGGCCATGGCGGTCGCTGTTGGGGAACCCGTTGGTAAAAACCCTAGACTTGTTTTGGTGGATACTTTAAACCTAAACTATGAACCATGCCAGCTTTCCCCATGATGCACAAGGGGATTGGGGCAGCTCAGGACATCGGCGCCACGGCGCCGGCAGGCCGGGCATAGAAGTCTTTCGAATCGCACCACAAGAATGCCTCGACGCTGTGCCTTCGGCTTGCCGCCCCCGTGGCTGCGGTTTTTACCTTGGGGCGGCCCGGCGGTAAAAAAAGAACACCCATTCTGCGCGGCTCGCGCACGGAGCACACCACCATGCGTTTGATCACTTCCCTTCTGGCCGCTGCGGCCCTGGTCCCGGCAATGGCCAGCGCCGACACGATCAAGGTCGGCATCGCCAACGATATTTCCGGCCCCTTCTCGGCCTTGGGCGCCGAAGCCCGCGACGGCTTCAATCTCGCCATCAAGCAACTGGGCGGCAAGCTGGGCGGACAGCCCGCCGAATTCGTGCAGACCGACATGGGCGGCAACCCCGACCAGGCCCGCCAGCTCGTTACGCGCTACATCCAGCGCGACAAGATCGATTTCTTCACCGGCCCCATCGGCTCGAACGTGGCGCTGGCCGTCGGCCCGGCGCTGTTCGCCGCCAAGGTGCCGTACCTGTCGAACAACCCCGGCCCCAGCCAGTTCGCCGGCGCGCAGTGCAACGCCTACTGGTTCGGCACGTCCTACCAGAACGATGCCTTCCACGAGGCGGCCGGCAAGGTCGCGGCGGACCGCGGCTTCAAGAAGATGTTCATCATGGCCCCGGACTACCCGGCGGGCAAGGATGCGCTGACCGGCTTCAAGCGCGGCTACAAGACCGCGCCCGGCGACGAGGTCTACACCAAGCTCGGCCAGATCGACTACGCCGCCGAACTGGCGCAGATCCGCGCGGCCAAGCCCGACGCGGTCTACATCTTCCTGCCGGGCGGCATGGGCATCAACTTCGTCAAGCAATTCGTGTCGACTGGCCTGTCGCAAAGCGTCAAGCTGATCGGCCCGGGCTTCTCGGCCGACGAGGACGTGATCCAGGCCGTGGGCGACCCCATGCTGGGCATGTACAACACGGCGCAGTGGGCGCATGACCTGGACGTGCCGCAGAACAAGGCCTTCGTCGAGGCGTTCCGCAAGGAATACAACGGCCGCTATCCCTCGGTCTATGCCGCCCAGTCCTACGACGTGATCATGGCCATGGACGCCGCGGTCAAGCAGGCCGGCGGCAAGGCCTCCGACCGCGCCGCCATCATCCAGGCGCTGCAGAAGGCCGACTACCCCTCGGTGCGCGGCAGCTTCACCTACGGCAAGAACCACTATCCGATCCAGTCCTACTACCTGCGCGTCGTCGAAAAGGACGGCAGCGGCCGCGTCACCAACAAGCTGGTGGGCAAGGTGTTCGACAAGTACCAGGACGTCTACGTCGGCGACTGCAAGCTGTAGAGGGAAGCCCACCCCGAAGCGCTGCGCGCTTCCCCCTCAAGGGGGCATGCCTGCGGACCGGCGAAGCCGGCTCCGCGGCATCCGGATGGAGTGACACCAGTGCATGCGCCGCGCGTGATGGGCAATTGGATTGGCTTTGGTGATTTGACCGCGAGCTAGGCCATCGGCAATTCGCGGCAGGGAGAAGTCTTCATGACGTTTACGCTGATCGTCGAGCAATTGCTGAACGGTCTGCAGTTTGGGTTGATGTTGTTTCTGATCGCGGCCGGGCTGACCCTGGTGTTCGGCATCATGGACATCATGAATCTGGCTCACGGCTCGCTCTACATGGCCGGCGCCTACGTGGCCGCCGAAACCATGCAGCGCACGGGTTCCTTCACCGCCGCCGTCCTGGTGGCGGCCGTCGCCACCGGGCTGGTCGGCGTGATCCTGGAACTGGTCCTGATCCGCCGCCTGGCGCTGCGCGACCACCTGGCCCAGGTGCTGGGCACCTACGCCGTCATTCTCATCGCCAACGACCTGGTCAAGATGATCTGGGGCCCGGCCCCGGTGATGCTGAACATGCCGGCCGCGCTGTCCGGCCCGGTGCGCCTGCTGCCCGACCTGCTCTATCCCGCCTACCGCCTCATGATCATCGTGTTCGGCGTGGCCGCGGCCGCGGGGCTGTACTGGTTCGTGACCCGCACCCGCGCGGGCGTGCTGGTGCGGGCCGGCGCCTCCAACCGCCAGATGGCCACGCTGATGGGCGTGCGCGTGCCGATGCTGTTCCTGGGCGTGTTCGCGCTGGGCGCCATGCTGGCCGCGGTGGCCGGCGCCCTGCTGGGCCCGATCACGTCGGTGCAGGTAGGCATGGGCGAGGAAATCCTGATCCTGGTGCTGGTGTGCATCGTCATCGGCGGCATCGGCTCGATCCGCGGCGCCTTCGTCGGCGCGCTGCTGGTGGGCATGGTGGACACGGCGGGGCGGGCCTTCCTGCCCATGCTGCTGCGCCAGGTCTTTTCGCCGGCGGTGGCGTCCAGCGTCGGTCCGACGCTGGCGGCCATCGCCATTTACGTATTGATGGCGGCGGTGCTGGTGTTCCGGCCCTCAGGCCTGTTTCCGGCGCGGGGTTGACTGTGAGATCCGCAATCTGGACTGTGATCCTGCTGGCCGCGCTGGCGGTCTTCCCGCTGGTGGCGCCGGCCCTGGGCCTGGACTTCTACATTTCCTTCGTGCGGCGCGTGCTGATCTACGCGCTGGCCGCCACCAGCCTGAACCTGATCCTGGGCTACGGCGGCATGGTGGCGCTGGGGCATGCGGCCTTCTTCGGCGCCGGCGCCTACGCCGTGGGCATCCTCGCCATGGCGGGCGTCACCTCGGCGCTGATCGTCTGGCCGGTCGCCATGCTGCTGGCGGCGGTGCTGGCCTGCGTCACCGGGGCGATCTCGCTGCGCACCCGCGGCGTGTACTTCATCATGATTACGCTCGCTTTCGCGCAGATGCTGTTCTACATCTTCATCTCGCTGCGCCAGTACGGCGGCGAGGACGGACTGAACCTGCCGGGCTATTCCAGCCTGCCGGGCATCGACCTGGCCAACGACACGAGCTTCTATTACCTGGTGCTGGTCCTGTTCGCGCTGCTCATGTGGGCATTCGGACGCGTGGTGGCCTCGCGCTTCGGCACGGCGCTGCAAGGCATCCGCGAGAACGAGTCGCGCATGGAATCCATGGGCTATCCCGTCTACCGGATCAAGCTCACGGCCTTCACCCTCAGCGGCGCGGTGGCCGGGCTGGCGGGCGCGCTGCTGGCCAACCACAACCTCTTCATCTCGCCCAGCCTGATGCACTGGACCCAGTCGGCCAACCTGCTGATCATGGTGCTGGTGGGCGGCATCGGCCTGCGCTACGGCGGGGTGGCCGGCGCCGTGGTGATGCTGACGCTGGAGGAAGTGCTGCGCCTGTGGACGGAATACTGGCACCTGCCGCTGGGCGTGCTGCTGCTGTGCGTGGTGTTCGGCGCGCCGCGCGGCCTGGTCGGGCTGTTCGGCCCGCTGTTCGGCGGCCGCGCCGCCCCGCAATCCAGCAAGGTGGGATCATGAACGCTGCCGCAACTCCGGCCCTGCAGGCATCGGGGCTGGTGCGCCGTTTCGGCGCGCTGGTCGCCACCGACAATGTGTCGCTGTCGCTGAACCCGGGCGAGATCCACGCCCTGATCGGCCCCAACGGCGCGGGCAAGTCCACCCTGATCCACCTGCTGTCGGGCACGCTGTCCGCGGATTCGGGCAAGCTGACGGTGGACGGCCGCGACGTCACCGGCATGAATGCGCACCAGCGGGTGTCCGCGGGCCTGTCGCGTTCCTACCAGATCACCAACATCTTCAAGCAGTCCAGCGTGCTGGACAACCTGGTGCTCGCGGTGCAGGCGCATGCCGGCAGCAGCTTCCGGTTCTGGAAGCCGCGCGCGGCCGAAGCCGCCCTGTACGAGGAGGCGCGCGAACTGGCGCGGGAATGCGCCATCGACGCCAGCCTGCTGGAGCGGCCTGCCGGCACCTTGCCGCACGGCGAACAGCGCAAGGTGGAATTCGCGCTGGCGCTGGCGGCCCGGCCCCGCGTGCTGTTGCTGGACGAGCCCATGGCGGGCATGGGGCCGGACGAAACCGTCCGCCTCACCGAACTGATCGAATCCCTGCGGGGACGCGCCGCCATGTTGCTGGTGGAACATGATATGCAGGCGGTATTCCGCCTGGCCGACCGCTTGTCGGTGCTGGTGTACGGCCGGGTCATCGCGACGGGCACGCCGGATGAAATCCGCGCCAATCCCGAGGTGCGGCAAGCCTACCTGGGCGACGAGGAGACCGCGTGATGCTCACCATCGAATCGGCCAAGAGCGGCTATGGCGCGAGCCAGGTGCTGTTCGGCGTGGACCTGCAGATCGGCGCGGGGCAGGTCGTGACCCTCCTGGGCCGCAACGGCATGGGCAAGACCACGCTGCTGCGCACCCTGTTCGGCCAGCTGCCATTGCGCGGAGGCAGGATCCACTTCGCCGGGCAGGACATCAGCGGCTGGAGCCCGGACCGTATCGCGCGGGCCGGCATGGCGATCGTGCCGGAAGGGCGGCAATGCTTCCCCAACCTGACGGTGCGCGAGCACCTGACGGCCTTCGTGGCGGGGCGCAATCCCGACATCGGCGCGCCCTGGACGCCGGAACGGGTGTTCGAACTCTTCCCCCGCCTGCACGAGCGCGCCCGCAACATGGGCAACCAGCTCTCGGGCGGCGAGCAGCAGATGCTGGCCATCGGCCGGGCCCTGGTCACCAATCCCCGGCTCCTGATCCTGGACGAGGCCACCGAAGGCCTGGCGCCCAAGATCCGCGAAGAGATCTGGAACTGCCTCGCGCGGCTGCGCCAGGCGGGGCAGACCATCCTGGTCATCGACAAATACGTCGAAAGATTGCTGAGCCTGGCCGACCAGCACGTGATCCTGGAACGCGGCAAAGTGGTGTGGACGGGCGACTCCCCCGCCCTGGATGCCGACCGCGGTCTCTGGGAACGCTACCTCGGCGTGTAGCGAGAAAGCCTCAATCGGGCGCCCGGCAAGCGGGCTCCGATGACATAAATCGCAATAAATCGGCATTTACATTGCAACGATGAAACTTATGGCGTCCCGGGTGCTTACACTCGTTTTCGCCTGTTTCAATTGGATCCACTGTTATCTAAACTTGTCGCGCCGGACGTGCCGCGTGGTACGCCCGCAGCAGGCTCTAGGCCGAAGAGGCGGGGCGAATGGCGCGGCAAGAGGCGGGTTTTACGGCCGCCGCCCGCGCACGCGCCCCCTTTTTACGCACGTCACGTCTTATTAAGGTTGTCAGGAAGACTTCGCATGGCGAAATGGGGTTTGCGCAGAAAATCGTTGATGGCGCTGTTGTTGGCGTGCGTGGTCGCCCTGGCGCCGGCGGCCTTGATCGGATGGCAGGTGCTGGACGGTGTCCGGGAACACTTCGGGCGGGCCTTTGCCGACAATTTCACGCAGTTGAACCGCCAGCGCGTCCTCGCGCCGGTGTCGCGCGAACTGGCCCTCTCCCTGCGGCTCGCCGATAGCGAGGTCACGCGCCGCTGGCTGCGCCATGAGGGCGATCCGGCCGCGCGCGAACTGTTCTTCCGCGAGGCCGACGGCTACCGCCGGGACCTGCTCGGCCGGGCCTACTTCATCGCCAGCGCCGCGTCCGGCAATTATTACTTCAACGACGACCAGCCCCTGTCGGAGTCGCCCCGCTACACCCTGAGCCGGACCGCCGCCGACGACGGCTGGTTCTACCTCACGCTGAAGTCCGCGGCCAAGTACAACATCAACGTCAATCCGGACCTGAAGCTCAAGACCACCAAGGTCTGGATAAACGTCCAGGTGCGCGATGGCGACCGGGTGCTGGGCCTGACCGGCTCGGCCCTGGACGTGGGGGGCTTCCTGCGCGACTTCGTCAACAGCGGCCAGCCGGGAGTCACGCCCATCATCGTCGATGCGGACGGCGCCATCCAGGCGCACATGGACGCCTCGCTGATCGCCTACAACTCGGGCGCGGCCGGCGCCGGCGAAGGCCGCGGCAAGGTATTCGACCTGCTGGAGGGCGGGGAAGGGCGGGCCGAACTGGCCGCCGCGATGAAGGCGGCCCAGGCCGATCCCCAGTCGGTGCAGTCGGCCTGGGTGACCATGGACGGGATCCGCCAGCTGGTGTCGGTGGCCTACATGCCCGAACTGCACTGGCACGTGCTTACCGTGGTGGACCTGGGCGCCGCCCGCGTGCTGGATACGGATTGGATCTGGCCGGCGGCGATCGGCCTGGTGGTGCTGTTCGCGGCCATGCTCCTGTGCTTCGGATACGCCATCGAGCGGCTGATGCTGCGTCCGCTGCACCGCCTGCAGCAGTCGGCGCGGGCCATCGCCGACGGCAGCTACGACGTGCGCCTGCCGCCGGGCGGCCAGGACGAGATCGGCGACCTCAGCCGCGCTTTCGGGGTGATGGCCGACAAGGTGCGCCAGCACACCGCCGAACTGGAGACCAAGGTGCGCGAACGAACCTCCGAGCTGGAGGACGCCAACCGCGCCATGGCCGCCGCCCACAAGAAGATCGGCGATTCCATCGACTACGCCAGCCTGATCCAGCGCGCCATCCTGCCGGACCGCCAGCTGACCCAGTCGCTGGGGGCGCACCATTTCGTGCTGTGGAAGCCGCGCGACGTGGTGGGGGGCGACTTCTACGTGTTTCGCTCCGACGGCGCCAATTGCCTGCTGGGCATCATGGACTGCGCCGGCCATGGCGTGCCGGGCGCCTTGATGACCATGCTGGCCCGCGCGGCCATCGACCTGGCGATCACGGAAGTGGGGCCGGCCGATCCGGCGGCCATCCTGGGCCGCACCGACAGCGCGATCCGCGCCATGCTTGCGGACGCGCAATTGCCGCGGGCGCTGGCTACCAATACGGATGCGGGGCTGGTATATATTGACCGCCAATCGGGCCGGCTGCTGTACGCCGGCGCCAAGATCAGCCTGTACGCAAGCAACGGCGAGATCCTGCGCGAAGTGCCCGGAGGCAAGCGCGCGCTGGGCGACAAGCGCGCCGCCGCCTATGAAAACGTCGAATTGAAACTGGAGGCTGGCTGGACGTACTACCTGGCCACGGATGGATTCCTGGACCAGGCCGGCGGCGAGCATGGTTTCGGTTTCGGCAACACGCGTTTCGCCGGAATGCTCAAGAGGCACGCGCGCCAGCCGTTAACCGAACAGGCGGCTGCCTTTACCCAGGCCCTGGCCGAATATCAGGGCGGGCGGCCACAGCGTGACGACATCACCTTGCTGTCGTTCCGTTTCGAATAAACGTTATCAGGGCGTAACCCTCATGAATGCCTCCGATCTCTACGCATTGGGCGAACGATTCAACCAGAATCGCACCTTGCTGTGCTTCAACGGACCGATTTCCCGCAGCCTGATCGAGGAAATCGGCAATGCGCTCAAGAATTACCTGAACGCCGAGCATGCCCGGCCCGCGGAGGCCATGGACGTGTTCTCGGTCTATATCGAGATGATCCAGAACATCCGCCAGTACGCCGCGCTGAACGGCGACGTCGACGCGTCGGCCACGGTGGTGATCGGCCGCCGCGACGATAGCCGCTACGTGGTGTCGGCCGGCAACCTGGTCAAGGCCGAGGACGGCCGGAGCCTGGTGGCGCGCATCCAGGAGCTGGCGGCGCTGGACAAGCCGGCGCTGAAGGCCGAATACAAGCAGCAACTGCACAAGCCGCGCGCCCAGGGCGTCGCCTCGGGCGCGGGCCTGGGGCTGATCGACATCGCCCGCCGCGCCGGCGCTCCGCTGGAAGCCGGCCTGACCCCCGCCGCCGGCGCGGGCCAGGCCTTCTTCAGCCTGAGCGTCGTGATTTGAAGGCGAGCGCACCCAAGCAATATCTTCGGAGCAATTGATGAAAGACTTGAACATTCCCGGGACCCAGTCCACGCCCGCCATCGACGCCGACGCCGCCGCCGGCGTGCTGGCGATGCGCGGCGACTCCTATCCCGAGAATTCCTTCGAACTGTTCGGCCCGGTCATCGAGTGGGTCGAGGCCTACCTGCTGAGCGGCGCGGCCCCCCTCAGGCTGGAACTGGAACTGCTCTACCTGAACACCAGCAGCATCAAGTCCGTCATGGACATCTTCGATGTGCTGGAGGCGGCGCACGGCAAGGGCCGCGACGTCAGCGTGACCTGGTACTACGACATGCGCAACGAACGCGTGGGAGAGCTGGCCGAGGAATTCAAGGAAGACTGCACCTTTCCCTTTTCGGTCGTCGGCCGCCAATGAAACCGGACGCCGCCCAGCTGGACAAACGCATCGCCGCGCTGCTGGCGGACCCGGCCTATGAAGGCCATCCGCTGCGCGAGGCGCTGGACGCGCTGTGGCGGCATACGGCGGAACAGATGGCGCGCATCGAACGCGTGACCCAGCTGTCGGACGCCTACCAGAGCATGGCGCACGAGCGCGAGCTGGGCCTGTGCGACCGGTTCGACCGCCAGCTGCGCCGGCTTACCCGGATCGCGCGGATCTCGGACCACTACCAGAGCATGATGCGCGACCTGAACGTCGCGCTGCTGGAAACCTCCAACCGCGATGCGCTGACCGGGCTGCTGAACCGCCGCGCCCTGATGGAAATGATCAAGCAGGAGGTCCTGCGCGCGTCCCGGGGCGGCGAGAGCTTCGTCGTGGCGATGCTGGACGTGGACCATTTCAAGTCGGTCAACGACCGCTACGGCCACGAAATGGGCGACCGCGCGCTGGTCGAACTGGCCGGGGTGCTGGGCAAGAACCTGCGCGAGTACGACCTGTGCGGCCGTTGGGGCGGCGAGGAATTCCTGGTGCTGCTGCCCAATACCCAGTCCGAGTCGGCCCAGCGCGTCATGGACCGGTTGGTGGGCGCGGTGCGCGCGCTGACGATCGCGGCGGGCGACGGCGTATTGAGGCTCACGGTCAGCATCGGCATGGCGTATCACCAGTTGGGAGAGACCTTTTCGGAAACGCTCAGCCGCGCCGACCAGGCGCTGTACCTTGCCAAGCAAGACGGCCGCGACCGCGTCGCGCTGGGCTTTCCCAAGCGCTGAATGAAACCGGATCAGCTGTTATCCGGCATGGAGCCCCATATGCTTGATTCTCATCCAGGCGCTTTCCCCGCGGGGCCGCAAGGCGCTGCTTGGAGCACGGGCAATTACCTGACGTCGATGGATCGGGCGCTGCTGCTGTTCGATTTCGACCTCGCCGGCTCCTTGTTGAAGGCCAATGAAAACTTCCTGGCCGCGGTGGGATATTCCCGCGACGAGGCCCCGGCCCTGCGCCACGACATGCTGTGCGACAGCCTGGACGAAGGCAAGGGCATCGTGGGCGGCGAGCAGGTCTGGAGCCGGCTGCTGGGCGGCCGGCATTTCTCGGGCACTTGCCGCTACCGCCGCAAGGACGGCGGTTTCCTGTGGATCGAGGCCACCTACCTGCCAGTGCTCGACGCGGCCGGCGAGGTCGCCCGCATTTCGGTCGTGTCCCGGCGTTCCATCGCCGACGCCGAGCGCCAGGAAGAGATCCGCCTGCTGCTGCTGGGTATCAACGAAACCGGCAACGCGGTTGCCGTGTCGGGCCGCGACGGCCGCATCTTGTACGTGAACGACGGCTTCAAGCGCATGCTGGGTTTCTCCCGCGGCGACGCGGTGCACCAGGAGCTGGGCGAATTGCTGTCGGGCGGCAGGCAGGACGGCGGCACGCGCGAAGAGCTCGCGCGCCGCATCGCCTGCCGCGAGGGCTATCACAAGGACGTGCTGGTCTACGACCGGGCGGGGCGGCCGCTGTGGGTGTCGGTGATGGCCAACTCCGTGTTCGACGACCGCGGCGCGCTGGTCAACATCGTGGACGTGCTGACCGACATCACGCCGACCAAGGTGCACGAAGTGCTGCAGCGGCGCGTGCTCCAGGCGATGGTGAACGAGGCCTCGGTGGTCGAGGTCATGAACATGGTGTGCCGCGAAGTGGAGCGGCTGGCGCCCGAAGTGGCCGCCAGCGTGCTGCGCGTGGACGACGCGGGGCTGCTGCGTCCGCTGGCCGCGCCCAGCCTGCCCGCGGCCTACGCCGACGCGCTCGACGGCGCGTCCATCGGCCCGCAGGCGGGCGCCTGCGGCACCTCCGCCTTCCTGGGCCGGCCGGTCATCGTGCCGGACATCGCCACCGACCCCCTGTGGGACGGCTATCGCGACATGCCGCTGCCGGAGGACATCAAGGCCTGCTGGTCCTCGCCGATCAAATCCAGCGACGGCCGGGTGATCGGAACCTTCGCCTTCTATTTCCGCGAGCGCCGCCTGCCCGACGATTTCCACCACCGGCTGGTGGACGTCTGCGTGTACCTCTGCGCCCTGGCGCTGGAGCGGGAAGAGGCCCGCGCCCGCATTCGCCAGCTGGCGTTCTACGACGAGCTGACGGGCCTGCCCAACCGCAACCTGCTGCTGGCGCAGGCCGAACAGGCCATCGCGCGCGCCGAGCCGGAACGCAAGCGCGTGGCGGTGCTGTTCCTGGACCTGGACCGTTTCAAACAGGTCAACGACACGCTGGGCCATCCCATCGGCGATGCGCTGCTGCGCGACGTGGCCCAGCGCCTGCGCCGGCTGGCGCGGGCGACCGACATCGTGGGCCGCTTGTCGGGCGACGAATTCGTGATGCTGATGCCGGACTTCGAGCATGGCCGCCTGACCGCCGCGGCCGAGCACGTGCTGGTGGCGCTGGCCCAGCCCTTCTCGGTGGGCGGCATTACGCTGAACCCCTCGGTCAGCATCGGCATCAGCGTGTTCCCCGAGAACGGGCGCGACATGGACACGCTGCTGCGCCACGCCGACATGGCGATGTACCAGGCCAAGACGGCCGGACGCAACCGCATCTCCTTCTTCAGCGCCGAGATGAACCGGCAAGCCCAGGAACGGCTGGCGCTGGAAGCCGCGCTGCGCGACGCGCTGGAGGAAAAGGCCCTGCGCCTGCATTACCAGCCGCAGGTCGGGCTGAAGAACGGCACGCTGTACGGGGTCGAGGCGCTGGCGCGCTGGCGCCATCCCACCCTGGGCGATATTTCCCCCGCGCGTTTCGTGCCGCTGGCCGAAGAATGCGGGCTGATCGGCGACCTGGGCGACTGGGCCCTGCGCGAAGCGTGTTCCCAGCTGGCGGTCTGGCGCGGCAAGGGGCTGCGGGTGCCGTCGGTGTCGGTGAACCTGTCGGCCACCAATTTCCACAACCTGAACCTGCCGCGGCTGATCGAGGCCATCCTGGCCGAGTTCGGCCTGGCGCCGGCGGACCTGATGCTGGAAATCACCGAAGGCGTGGTGCTCGACGCCACCGCCGGGACGCTGCGCACCATCGCCGAGCTGCACCGGCTGGGCGTGCGCCTGTCGATGGACGACTTCGGAACGGGTTATTCCAGCCTGGGGCACTTGCGGCGCCTGATCGTGGACGAACTGAAGCTGGACCGCAGCTTCGTCCAGGGCCTGGAAAGCGACGACGCGGCCCGGGCACTGACCAGCGCCGTCATCCGCATCGGCGAGAGCCTGAGCCTGCCGGTGGTGGCCGAAGGCGTGGAAAACGAAGAGCAGCGCCGGTTCCTGATCGAACAGGGGTGCGCGGCGGGGCAGGGGTTTTTGTTTTCTCCACCGTTGCCGGCGGATGACCTCGAAGAGTGGTTACGGGGGAGGCCTTAGGGGCTTGTGCTTGGGGGCTGTTGTTTGAGTTCTTTCGAGGTCTGAGTTCTTTCGAGGTTTGAGTTCTTGAGACGCCCGCCGCGTCGGGGGCCTGGGGTGCGCGGGGCCACGATTGCGGTCCGGAGCCTTCGCTCCGGACTGCCCCACCGTCATCCTCGTTGTCGCCCGCGGCGACTGCCTTCGGATTCCCTTGGGCTTATCGACGCCCCGCGCGCCCCAGGCCCCCGACGCGACG
>PJUK01000071.1_pt1 | contig 113056 bp, 99 predicted proteins | sample 1512211 | NCBI WGS metagenome assembly PJUK01 (sample SAMN08177668, study PRJNA422409) | Feces metagenome, whole genome shotgun sequencing project. | reverse complement strand
GGTCAGAATGCTCATTTACAGCTCGTAAAGTCGAACGCGACTCCGAGCGTTCTTCGCTCGATTCGCGGGGCCGCCATCGGTATTGCCTGGCTCTAGCTCGCGAGACTTTGAACAGGCTCTTAGGGCCTGTAGGCGCGCAGAAACAGTTGCACCGCGTCCTGCACATGATGTTCCGCGGCTTCACCCTCCAGCGGTTCGCCGCAACCGATCAGCAGGCGGAAATGTGCGCCGCCCTTGAGCAGGCTGAAGAAGTGATCGGCGGCCAGATGCGGATCATCCAGGCTCAGCAGGCCGCGCTTGGCGGTCTTGTGCAGCAGCACTTCCATCTCTTCCTGCACCCGCTTGGGGCCGGCTTCGTAGAACATCTGCGACAGCTTCGAGCCCTGGCTGGCCAGGCTTATCATCATCCGGTGCATTTCTACCGATTCGCGGCTGTTGACCAGCGTCAGGAAGCCGCGCGCGATCCCTATCAGCTGGCTTTCCAGCGGCACGTTATCCGGCAGTTCGAAGAGCAGCTCGGGGAGCTGCTCTTCGCATTTGGCCTTGATCGCAGCGGAGAACAGCGTCTCCTTGTCGGTGAAGTGGCTGTACACCGTGAGCTTGGAAACACCTGCCTCGGCGGCGATGGCGTCCATACTGCTGCCATCGTAACCATTGCGCAGAAACAGGCTCTTGGCCGCTTCGAGAATGGCGAGGCGTTTGGCGGGATCCTTCGGACGGCCGGGACCGGAAGGTTGTAACAACTTGTCAGGCATTGGCGGATTTTAATACTGGACTGGCGAGTTTGCTATTTTTACTATACCCGGCAGTACAAATATTCCAAGGGATATCTCCAAAAGCGTCGGCTAGGTAGTCAGCTTTGGGAGGCAGCCCGAAACCTTCTCCGAAAGGTCTTACACATGTCCCGCCACGTTCTCCCGCTTGTTGCGTCTCTGGGTCTCGTATTTCTGTTGTCTGCCTGCGGCAATAGCGAGCAGATGGAGCAGCCGATCCGGCCTGCCATGGTGGTGCAGCCGCAGCCGGCCACCGCTCTGGTCGACAGCTATCCGGGGGAGGTGCGCGCCCGTTACGAGCCGGAGCTGGCATTCCGTATTGGCGGCAAGGTGAGTAAGCGCATGGTGGATGTCGGTGACCGGGTGAAGAAGGATCAGGCGCTGGCCGAACTCGATCCGCAGGACGTACGCCTGCAGCTGGAAGCCACCCGCGCGCAAATGGCCGCGGCCGATGCCAACCTGCAGACCGTGCGTGCCGAGCGTGAGCGCTACAAGACGCTGCTCGAGCGCAATCTGGTCAGCCGCTCGCAATTCGACAATATCGAAAACCAATACCGCGCCGGCGAAGCCCGTCTGAAGCAGGTCAAGGCCGAGTACGACGTGGCCCGCAACCAGACCGACTATGCCGTGCTGCGTGCCTCGCAGGACGGCGTGATCGCACGGCGTGCAGTCGAGGTGGGGCAGGTGGTGGCCGGCGGCCAGACCGTGTTCACCCTGGCTGCCGACGGCGAGCGAGAGGTGTCGATCAGCCTGCCGGAGCAGAGCTTCGGGCGTTTCGAGATTGGTCAGGCAGTCGAGGTGGAGTTGTGGTCACAGCCTGATCAGCGTTTCCCTGGCCGCATCCGTGAGATGGCGCCCGCGGCCGATCCGCAATCGCGTACCTTTGCCGCCCGCGTCGCTTTTACCGAGGGCAAGGTGCCGGCCGAACTGGGGCAGAGCGCACGGGTTTTCATCGCCAGCAATGGCGAGGTGCCGCTGGCCGTACCGCTGTCGGCACTCAGTGCCGAGCAGGATCAGCCGTTCGTCTGGGTCGTCGATCCCAAGGCGCACACCGTGCAGCGTCGTCTGGTACGTGTTGGCGCCTATGGTGATGACCGTGTGCCGGTGCTGGAGGGGCTTTCCGCCTCCGATTGGGTCGTGGCGGCAGGTGTGCAGATTCTGCGCGAGGGGCAGCAGGTTCGCCCGGTCGATCGCGACAACCGCAACGTCGAACTGGCCGCCAAGGAGTAAGCCCGCATGAGCTTCAACCTGTCTGCCTGGGCGCTGCGCCATCGCCAGATCGTCCTCTACATCATGCTGCTGTTCGCCGTGGTCGGCGCACTGTCCTATACCAAGCTGGGGCAGAGTGAAGACCCGCCGTTCACCTTCAAGGCCATGGTGATTCGCACCAACTGGCCGGGCGCCAGTGCCGAAGAGGTGTCGCGCCAGGTCACCGAGCGCATCGAGAAGAAGCTGATGGAGACTGGCGAGTACGACCGCATCACCAGCTTTTCCCGTCCGGGCGAATCGCAGGTCACCTTCATGGCGCGTGACTCCATGCGCAGCTCGCAGATTCCCGAGCTGTGGTATCAGGTACGCAAGAAGATCAGCGACATCCGCCACACATTGCCGCCCGGCATCCAGGGGCCGTTCTTCAACGACGAGTTCGGCACCACCTTCGGCAATATCTATGCATTGACCGGCAGTGGCTTCGACTACGCCGTGCTCAAGGACTACGCCGACCGCCTGCAGTTGCAACTGCAGCGGGTCAAGGACGTCGGCAAGGTCGAACTGGTCGGCTTGCAGGACGAGAAGATCTGGATCGAGCTGTCCAACACCAAGCTGGCGACCCTCGGCCTGCCGCTGTCGGCGGTGCAACAGGCGCTGGAGGCGCAGAACGCGGTGGCGGCCGCCGGTTTCTTCGAGACGCCCAGTGAGCGTATCCAGCTGCGCGTGACCGGGCGTTTCGAGTCGGTGGAGGAAATTCGCGATTTCCCCATTCGCGTCGGCGACCGCACGTTCCGTATCGCGGACGTAGCCGAGGTCAAGCGCGGCTTCAACGATCCACCCGCGCCACGCATGCGCTTCATGGGCGAGGATGCCCTTGGTATTGCCGTGTCGATGAAGGATGGCGGCGACATTCTGGTGCTGGGCAAGGCGCTGGAGGATGAGTTCGCCCGTCTGCAACAGACGCTGCCGCTGGGCATGGAGCTGCGCAAGGTGTCGGATCAGCCTGCGGCGGTGAAAACCGGCGTGGGCGAGTTCGTCAAGGTACTGGTGGAGGCGCTGGTGATCGTGCTCGCGGTCAGCTTCTTCTCCCTCGGGGTGCGTACCGGTCTGGTCGTGGCGCTGGTGATTCCGTTGGTACTGGCGATGACGTTTGCCGCCATGTATTACCTCGGCATCGGTCTGCACAAGATTTCTCTCGGCGCGCTGGTGCTCGGGCTCGGCCTGTTGGTGGACGACGCGATCATCGCGGTGGAGATGATGGCGATCAAGATGGAGCAGGGTTATGACCGCTTCAAGGCAGCCAGTTTCGCCTGGACCAGCACCGCTTTCCCCATGCTCACCGGGACGCTGATCACCGCTGCCGGTTTCCTCCCCATCGCCACGGCGCAATCGGGAACTGGTGAATACACCCGCTCCATCTTCCAGGTGGTGGCCATTTCGCTGATCGCCTCGTGGATCGCGGCGGTGATGTTCGTGCCGTATCTGGGCGACAAGCTGCTGCCGGATCTGGCCAAGCTGCACGCGGCCAAGCACGGCGGCAGTGCCAGTGGTCATGACCCCTATTCGACGCCGTTCTACCGCCGCGTTCGTGCCACGGTGGAGTGGTGCGTGCGCCGCCGGGGCATCGTGATCCTGCTGACCATTGCGCTGTTCGTCGCTTCGGTGCTGTTGTTCCGCTTCGTGCCGCAACAGTTCTTCCCGGCCTCCGGGCGTCTGGAGCTGATGGTCGACATCAAGCTGGAAGAGGGCGCTTCGCTGAGTGCGACCGAGGCCGAAGTGCACCGTCTGGAAAAACTGCTCAAGGAGCAGACCGGCATCGATAACTATGTGGCCTATGTCGGTACTGGATCGCCACGTTTCTACCTGCCGTTGGATCAACAGTTGTCAGCGGCCAGCTTCGCCCAGTTCGTGGTGCTGGCCTCTAGCATCGAGGAGCGTGAGCGTCTGCGTGGCTGGCTGATCCAGGTCATGAACGACGAGTTCCCGAGCCTGCGTAGCCGCGTCAGTCGCCTGGAGAACGGGCCGCCTGTGGGCTACCCGATCCAGTTCCGGGTCAGCGGCGAGCACATCGAGGATGTCCGTGCGCTGGCCCGTCAGGTGGCGGACAAGGTGCGTGAGAATCCGCATGTGGTGAATGTGCATCTGGATTGGGAGGAGCCGAGCAAGGTGGTGATCCTCAATGTCGATCAGGATCGTGCCCGCGCCCTGGGGGTCAATACCGCCGAGCTGTCGCGCTTCCTGCAGGGCTCCTTGTCCGGTACCAGCGTCAGCCAGTACCGCGAGGGCAACGAACTGATCGAAATCCTCCAGCGTGGTACGCCACAGGAGCGCAAGGCGCTGAGTTTGCTGCCGAGCCTCGCGGTACCGACCGACAGCGGCCGCAGCGTGGCCCTTTCGCAGGTGGCGACGCTGGAGTACGGCTTCGAGGAAGGCATCATCTGGCACCGCAATCGCCTGCCCAACGTCACCGTGCGGGCCGATGTCTATGGCAAGGAGCAGCCGGCCAGCCTGACGCAGCAGATCCTGCCGACTCTGGAGCCGATTCGCGCCGAGTTGCCGGATGGCTACCTGCTGGAAGTGGGTGGCACGGTGGAAGACTCGCAGCGTGGTCAGAAATCGGTGAACGCCGGTATCCCGCTGTTCATCGTGGTGGTACTGACGCTGCTGATGCTGCAGCTCAAGAGCTTCTCGCGTTCGGCAATGGTGTTTCTCACCGCGCCGCTGGGGCTGATTGGCGTGACGTTGTTCCTGCTGATCTTCCGCCAGCCGTTCGGCTTCGTCGCCATGCTCGGCACCATCGCCCTGGCCGGGATGATCATGCGCAACTCGGTGATTCTGGTGGATCAGATCGAGCAGGACATCAGTCATGGTCTGGATCGCTGGCACGCGATCATCGAGGCGACGGTGCGGCGTTTCCGGCCCATTGTACTGACCGCCCTGGCGGCTGTGCTGGCGATGATCCCGTTGTCGCGCAGCGTGTTCTTCGGGCCGATGGCGGTGGCCATCATGGGCGGTCTGGTCGTCGCCACGGCGCTGACTCTGCTGTTCCTGCCAGCGCTGTATGCAGCGTGGTTCCGGGTCAAGGAAAACGAGGTGCGGCAGGACGCGCATTGATCCAGGGTTCCGTGGCGGTGCGCACGGCGCACCCTACGGAGCTTTCAGGCCGCGCTTCGGTGGCAACGAGGTGCTAGAGCGAAGAGCCGAAAGTCCCCTGCGAACTGCCTGAAGCAGTGGAGGGTGGCAATAAAAAATTGCTGGGAGCAATTTCTGACGTCGTTTGTGGCGGTTCGCAGGGTTGCCGCCAGGGATGACAGGCAACAAAAAACGGGAGCCATTGGCTCCCGTTTTTGTTAGCGCAGTTGGATCATTCGTCCATCTGCGACTGCAGGTAGTTCTGCAGGCCGACGGCTTCGATCAGGCTGAGTTGGGTTTCCAACCAGTCGATGTGCTCTTCTTCGGACTCCAGAATGTCTTCCAGCAGTTCACGGCTGGCATAGTCACCGACGCTCTCGCAGTAGGCGATGGCAGCTTTGAGGTCGCCGTGGGCCTTGTGCTCGATCTTCAGGTCGCACTCGAGCATTTCCTTGGTGTTTTCACCGATCAGGATCTTGCCCAGATCCTGCAGGTTGGGAATGCCTTCGAGGAAGAGAATGCGCTTGATCAGTTTGTCGGCATGCTTCATCTCGTCGATGGACTCGTGATACTCGTGCTCGCCGAGTTTCTTCAAGCCCCAGTCTTCGTACATGCGCGCATGCAGGAAGTACTGGTTGATGGCGACCAGTTCGTTACCAAGAATCTTGTTCAGGTGTTGAATGACCTTCTTGTCGCCTTTCATGTTCGCTCCTGCAGCTTCAATGACCGTGATGGCCTTGAATTTTCGGCTTCGTTTTTCTTTATGTCAAACCTAAGTATTTGAAACATAAGTAAAAATAAAACCGAATAAGAATGTTTTTATTCCGCATCAAGGTGCCAAGTTATTGAATTGCCGTAATAAAAAAGTTGCTGAAAGTTCCTGCGTGACTCAAACGGTTAATTGGCGGGCGTAATTTATTTTTTGCCGCCCATAAAAAAGCCCCGCAGAGCGGGGCATGGGGCACGCAGAATTCAGGCGGCGTGAGCCGAATGCGGGTCGCGGCTGCGCAGATAGTCTTGCAGGCGGGACTGCTGCGTTGGGGTCATGAACAGGCCCAGCTTGCTGCGCCGCCAGAGGATATCGGCGCTGCTGCGCGCCCACTCTTCGCGGCGCAGATAATCCACTTCGCGGGTGTAGAGCCCAGCGCCGAGGTGTTCGCCGAGGTCAGTGAGGTTGTGCACGCCATCGAGCAGACGCCAGGTGCGGCTGCCATAACTGGTGGCCCAGCGTCTGGCCAGGCTGGTGGGCAGCCAACCGTAGCGCTCGCAGAGGGCTTCGACCAATGCGCTCTGGCTTTGCAGATCTTCGCCGCCGGGCAACGGGGCGCTGGCTGTCCAGCTCGGGCCCAGTTTCGTGAAGTGCGGCGCCAGTTGTTGCATGGCGGACTCGGCCAGCTTGCGGTAGGTGGTCAGCTTGCCGCCGAATACCGACAGCAGCGGTGCTTCGCCCGGCGCCCCGGAGAGTGACAGGGTGTAGTCGCGAGTGATGGCCGAGGGCTCATCGGATTCGTCATCGCACAGCGGGCGCACGCCGGCGAAGCTGTGCAGCACATCGGTGCGGCTGAGCTGCTGCTTGAAGTGGTCATTGACCACCTTGAGCAGGTAATCGGTTTCCTCTGCCGTGATCGCCACCTGAGCGGGGTCGCCCTGGTACTCGCGGTCGGTGGTGCCGATCAGAGTGAAGCGTTCCAGATAGGGAATGGCGAAGACGATGCGGCGGTCTTCGTTCTGCAGGATGTAGGCCTGCTCGCCGTCGTACAGCCGTGGCACGACGATATGGCTGCCCTGAATCAGACGAATGCCATAAGGCGATTGCTGCTTGAGATCCTCGCGGATGAAGCGGGCGACCCAGGGGCCGGCAGCATTGACCAGGGCGCGTGCGCGAATCGACAGCAGACTGCCGTCGCTGCGCTCCAGGTGGATATGCCACAGCCCTTTGCTGCGCCGGGCGCTGACGCAACGCGTGCGCGGATGAATGTGTGCGCCTTTTTCCCGTGCCGCCATGGCGTTGAGTACCACCAGGCGGGCGTCGTCCACCCAGCAGTCGGAATATTCGAAGCCGCGGCTGATTTCCGCCTTCAACGGGCTGCCGGCGCCGAAACGCAGGCCGCGCGAAGCTGGCAGGCGCTCGCGCTTGCCCAGGTGGTCATAGAGGAACAGGCCGGCGCGAATCATCCAGGCCGGGCGCAGGTGTGGGCGATGCGGCAGGATGAAGCGCATCGGTTTGACGATATGCGGAGCCTTGGCCAGCAGCACTTCACGCTCGGCCAGTGCTTCGCGTACCAGACGAAATTCATGATGCTCCAGATAGCGCAGGCCGCCATGGATCAACTTGCTGCTGGCCGACGAGGTGTGGCTGGCCAGGTCGTCCTTTTCGCAAAGGAACACGGACAGGCCGCGACCGGCTGCATCGGCTGCAATGCCCACACCGTTGATACCGCCGCCAACGACGGCGAGGTCATAGACTTCCGCAACGGGGCTGGCGAACTGGTCGTGGGGCATGTGGCACGCTCGGCTATTGGATTCGAATGTGTTTATGTTCACTTTCGAAAATATGCTAGACGAAGATGCGCAGCTTCGCTACCCCGACACGCGATTGCGCGTCGAGCGGTAGTTAAGGGGTGGGTTTGCAGTAGGGCGGGTGCAACCCGCCGATACGTTGCTGGCGGGTTGCACCCGCCCTACTTGAGTAGATGCCGAAGCTGCGTCAATCAGACCAGATCGAGCTGAACCTTGTGGCTGTGCAGCAGGCGGGTGATGGCGGCAGAAGGTGCGCTATCGGTGAAGACGCGGTCGACCAGGGCGATGGAGCCCAGGCGTACCACGGCATTACGGCCGAACTTGCTGGAGTCGACGGCGAGAAAGACCTGGCGGGCGTTGTCGATGATGGCCTGGGAAACCCGCACTTCCTGGTAATCGAAGTCGAGCAGGCTGCCGTCGTCGTCGATGCCGCTGATGCCGACGATGGCGTAGTCGACCTTGAACTGCTGGATGAAGTCCACGGCAGCCTGGCCGACGATGCCGCCGTCGCTGCGGACCGTGCCGCCGGCCACCAGCACTTCGAAGTCGGCCTTGGCGCTGAGCTGGGCGGCGACGTGCAGGTTGTTGGTGATGATCTTCAGGCCCTTGTGGTTCTGCAGTTCGCGGGCAATGGCCTCGGTGGTGGTGCCGATGTTGATGAACAGCGAGGCGTGATCCGGAATCTGCGCTGCCACGGCCTCGGCGATGCGTTGTTTTTCATCGTGCATCTGCCCGGCGCGCATGCCGTAGGCGGTGTTCTGAATGCTCGAGGATTCGCAGGCCGCGCCACCATGCGTGCGGCGCAACAGACCATGCTCGGCCAGTTGGTTGATATCGCGGCGAATGGTCTGTGGGGTGACGGCGAAGGCTTGAGCCAGCTCGTCGATGCTGACGTAGCCGCGTTCGCGGGCGAGGTTGAGGATGTCGTGCTGGCGGGGAGCGAGATTCATGAGCGCTTCCTGTGAGGGTCACCCATTATAGGCTGTAGATGCGGAGGATTTCGGCCTGTTAATGTAGGGCATCTTTCACAGCGTTTTCACATTCGAACATGACTCCAGCAATCGATCTGTTGAAGAAGGCCAAGGCCGAACACCGTGTGCACAGCTACCAGCACGATCCCAAGGCGCCATCCTACGGGCTGGAGGCGGCGGAGAAGCTCGGTCTGGCCCCGGAGTGCGTGTTCAAGACTCTGCTCGCGGCGACCGAGAAAGGTGAACTGCTGGTAGCCGTGGTACCGGTCGCCGGCAGTCTCGATCTCAAGGCGCTGGCCGCGGCGGCTGGCGCGAAGAAGGCCGACATGGCCGACCCGATTGCTGCGCAGCGCGCCACCGGTTATTTGGTCGGCGGTATCAGCCCGCTGGGGCAGAAGAAACGCCTGCGCACGTTCATTGACGAATCAGCGCGTCAGCACCCGACCATTCATGTCAGTGGCGGCCGGCGCGGACTGGAACTGGAGCTCTCGGCCGAGACCCTGGCGCAGCACACCCAGGGCCTCTTCGCGGCTATCGGCAAGCCCTGAGTCGCACAGTATGCTTCAAGCAAAATGAGCCATTTTGCGGTCAACAGCAGCGAACGCTATCGATAACAACAAGGAATCTTGCATGTCCCAATACCTGCTAGCCATCGACCAGGGCACCACCAGTTCTCGCGCCATCATCTTCAGTGCTCAGGGTCTGCCGGTGGCGCGTGCCCAGCAGGAGTTCAAGCAGTATTTCCCGCAGGATGGCTGGGTCGAACACGATGGTCAGGAAATCTGGCTGTCCACGCTCAAGGTGTGCCGTGATGCCATTGCCAGCAGCGGCCTGCAGCCTGAGGCGATCGCCGCCATCGGCATCACCAACCAGCGCGAAACCACTTTGGTCTGGGACGCCGTCAGCGGTACGCCCATCCATCCGGCCATCGTCTGGCAGGATCGCCGCACCGCCGATTATTGCGCCGGGCTCAAGGGGGACGGCCATGAGGCAATGGTTTCGGCCAAGACGGGCCTGCTGATCGACCCGTATTTCTCCGCCACCAAGCTGCGCTGGATTCTGCACAACGTGCCCGGCGCCCGTGAGCGCGCCGAGCGCGGTGAGCTGCGCTTCGGCACCGTCGACAGCTTCCTGCTGTGGCGCCTGACCGATGGCAAGGTGCATCGCACCGACGCCAGCAACGCCTCGCGCACGCTGATGTTCAACATCCATACCCAGCAGTGGGACGAAGAGCTGCTCAAGCTGTTCGACATCCCTGCCAGCCTGCTGCCGGAAGTGCTCGATTGCGCGGCCGAGTTCGGTCACACCGACAGCGAGCTGCTCGGCGCCAGTATCCCGGTGCTGGGCATGGCCGGGGATCAGCAGGCGGCATTGATCGGCCAGGCCTGCTTCGAGCCAGGGATGGTCAAAAGTACCTACGGCACCGGATGCTTCATGATCCAGAACACCGGTGACCAGCCGGTGAGTTCGAAGAATCGCCTGCTGACCACGGTCGGTTACCGCCTCGATGGCAAGGTCACCTATGCCGTGGAGGGCAGTATCTTCGTGGCAGGCGCGGCGGTGCAGTGGCTGCGCGACGGCATCAAGCTGATCAGTCATGCGCGTGAGAGTGAAGCGCTCGCCGAAGCCACCGGCGAGGCCTGCGGCGTGTACCTGGTGCCGGCCTTCACCGGCCTGGGCGCGCCGTACTGGGATCCCAAGGCGCGGGGCGCCATCTTCGGCCTGACCCGCGACACCGGGATCAAGGAGATCGTCACCGCCGGCCTGCAGTCGGTGTGCTACCAGACCCGCGACCTGCTCGAAGCCATGCGCCAGGACGGCGCGGCGGCGCCCAGCGCCTTGCGCGTGGACGGCGGCATGGTGGAGAACAACTGGGTCATGCAGTTTCTCGCCGACATCCTCGGTGTCAGCGTCGAGCGCCCCGAGGTCACCGAGACTACTGCGCTTGGCGTGGCCTATCTCGCAGGTTTGCAGCTCGGCCTGTACCAAGACCTCAATGCCATTGCCAGCCATTGGCATCGTCAGCAGCGCTTCGAGCCGCGAATGAACGAAGCGCACCGCGAGCGGCTCTATGCCGGTTGGCTGGATGCAGTGAAACGGGTGCGCAGCGAAGCGTGACAAGTCCCGTCCCGGTGCGCTCCCTGCTGAGCAGAGTGGGCGCCGGCATGCTGCTGTCGCTGCTGCTTTGCAGTGGGCTGGCGCGTGCGGAGAGGCTGGTGATCGCCGGCGATCTCTGGTGCCCGATCAACTGTGCAGTGGATGCGGAGAAGCGTGGCCTCTTCGTCGAGCTGGCCGAGCAGATCTTTGCCGAGTCCGGTATCGAGGTGGAGTATCGCGTCATCAACTGGGCGCGCGCGGTGCACGATACCCGGCGCGGCAAGCTGGGTGCGCTAATCGGCGCCGGTGTGCAGGATGCGCCGGATTTCATCTTCACGCCCAGCGCCCCCGGTATTTCGCGCATGTGCTTCTACGCCCTGCGCGGTGGATCCTGGCGCTACAAGGGCTTGGAGTCGTTGCAGGCCGTGCGTCTCGGCGCGATCAACGGCTACAGCTACGGCGCCGAACTCGATCTGTATCTGCGTAACCACCATGACCTGGATCACGTACAACTGATGACCGGCGACCGCGCGCTGATCAGTAACCTGCGCAAGCTGCGTCATGGTCGTATCGATGCGCTGGTGGAAAATGCCTGGGTGATGCAGGCGCTGCTCAGCCAGCGCTACCTGCATGGTGAGGTGGTGGAAGTGGGTTGCCGTCAGCCGGATATTCCCATCTACCTGGCATTCGCCCCAGGGCTGCCCGAGAGCGCGCGTTATGCGCAACTGTTCGAACAGGGGCTGCAGCGTTTCCGTGAGGACGGGCGCATGGAGCAACTGTTACGGCGCTACGGCATTCGCTGACGTCTACTGTTCGGGAAAAATACAGCTCGGCTGTACGGGGTTCACTACTGGCAAACTGGGCATGCTCTGATTTCTCAGAACCGGCCAGGAAAGCCCCATGCCTCTCGAATTTCATCAGATCGACGCCTTCACCAATCAGCCCTTCGCCGGCAATCCGGCCATCGTCTATCGCCTTGAACATTGGCTCGACGAGGCGCTGATGCAGCGTATCGCCGCCGAGCACAATCTGGCCGAGACGGCGTTCGTGGTGAGGGAGGGCAATGCCTGGCATATCCGCTGGTTCACGCCGGTCAGTGAAGTGCCGCTGTGCGGGCATGCCACCCTGGCGGCTGCCAAGGTGCTGTTCGACATCTATCAGGAACCGGCCGAAGTGCTGGATTTCACCTGCCTGTCCGGAGCGCTGCAGGTTACCCGGCAGGGCGAGCGCCTGGAGCTGGATTTCCCGGTGCGCCGCGCGGCCGTGGTGGTTCAGGCGCTCCGCGAGCAAGCCGAGAGTGCCCTGGGGCGTCAGGTGGAGCAGGTGCTGGCGCTGGGCAACGCCGATGGCGGCGTGCAAGAGTTGATGGTCGTCTTGGGATCCGAAGCCGAACTTCGTGAGTTGAAACCGAACCTGCCAGCGCTGGCCACGTTGCCTGGGCTGGGTGTACTGGTCACGGCCGCTGGGCAACAGCACGACTTCGTCTCGCGTTACTTCGCACCGACTATCGGCATCGATGAAGACCCTGTGACCGGTTCGACCCATTGCATCCTCATGCCCTATTGGGTCGAGCGCCTGGGCCGCAACACGCTCAGCGCCTTCCAGTGCTCGGCACGTGGCGGTGAGCTGCTCTGTCGTCTGGAAGGTGAGCGGGTGAAGATCGCTGGCCATGCGCGGCATATCGCCAGCGGCCAGCTGATGCTCTGATCAGCTGCTACTGACCCGGCGTACGCCGCTGGAGTCGCTCAGCTGCAATTGAGCGGCGACGCTGCCGAGGGCCGGGAAGGCCACCAGGTGATCGGCGGCGATGCGGATACCCACTTCGTCGCCTGGCTGGTGGTCGGCATGGCTGGGGAAGATCGACTCCAGCTGGCTGCCGGTCGGCAGCTGCAGGCGGTAGAGTGTCGCCGCGCCAAGGAAGGTCTTGCCGACGATACGCGCCTTCAGCCCACTGTTTTCGTCCGGGACGATATCGTCCGGGCGCAACAATACATCCACCGCGCTGCCCTGGGCCCAGGTATAGGCACGGTTGCCGCGGATCACGCCGAGTTCGGTTTGCACCGTTTCCGGGCTGAGCAACTGGCCGCGAATGAAGTAACCCTGGCCGATGAAGCTGGCGACGAAGGGGGTCAGCGGCTCGTGGTAGAGGTTGAACGGCGTGTCCCATTGCTCCAGGCGCCCATCCTTGAACACGCCAACATGATCGCTGACGGCGAAGGCTTCTTCCTGATCGTGGGTGACCAGAATGGCGCTGGTGCCGCGTGCCTTGAGAATCTCGCGCACCTCATGGCTGAGGCGCCGACGCAGTTCACCATCGAGGTTGGAGAAGGGTTCGTCCAGCAGCAGCAGCTTGGGTTCCGGTGCCAGTGCACGTGCCAGGGCGACGCGCTGCTGCTGGCCGCCAGACAGCTCGTGCGGATAACGCTTGGCCAGATGGCCGAGCTTGACCAGCGCCAGCAGTTCCTGAGTCACGCGCTCGGCGTTGGGTTGCTTGCGAATACCGAAGGCGACGTTCTCCGCCACGCTCAGGTGGGGGAACAGGGCGTAGTCCTGAAACACCATGCCGATGTGGCGCTTCTCCGGTGCCAGGGTGAAACCGGCGCGGGAGATCACCTCGCCGGCCAGCTCGATCTCACCTTCGAGTACCGGCTCGAAACCGGCAATGGCGCGCAGCGTGGTGGTCTTGCCGCAGCCGGACGGGCCGAGCAGGCAGCCAATATCGCCGGCGTTGAGGTGCAGGTCGAGATCCTGCACCACCTTGTGTGCGTGGTAGCCGCAGTTCAGCCCACGTAGCTGCAGCAGGGGCTGGTTCATGCGTGGTGGTACGCCGGCTCGACCAGCAGTTCCAGCAGCGCTTTCTGTGCGTGCAGGCGGTTCTCGGCTTGATCCCAGGCCACCGAGCGCGGGTCGTCGAGCAGGTCGAAGCTGATTTCTTCGCCACGGTGCGCCGGCAGGCAGTGCATGAACAGCACGTCTTCAGCCGCCGCATCGAGCAGCTCACGGGTGACCTGGTAGGGGCGGAACAACGCCATGCGCTGCTCGGCTTCGTCTTCCTGGCCCATGGAGGCCCACACGTCGGTACTGACCAGATGGGCGCCGGCGACCGCTTCACGCGGATCGCGCACGACCTGCACACGGTCGCCAGCCTGGGCCAGGAAGCGTGCGTCCGGCTCGTAGCCAGCAGGGCAGGCAACTCTCAGCTGGAAATCGAACTGGATCGCCGCTTCGATATAGGAGTTGCACATATTGTTGCCGTCGCCGATCCAGGCCACCGTCTTGCCGGCGATGCTGCCGCGGTGTTCGAGGAAGGTCTGCATGTCGGCGAGCAACTGGCAGGGGTGCAGGTCATCGGACAGGCCGTTGATGACGGGAACCCTGGACTTGGCGGCGAACTCGGTGAGGTTGCTATGGGCGAAGGTGCGGATCATCACCGCATCGAGCATGCTCGACATGACGATGGCGGCGTCGCCGATCGGCTCGCCACGGCCCAGTTGGGTGTCGCGTGGCGAGAGGAAGATGGCCTGGCCGCCGAGCTGGATCATACCGGCTTCGAAGGACAGGCGGGTGCGGGTCGAGGCCTTCTCGAAGATCATGCCCAGCACGCGATTCTTCAGTGGCTCGAACAGAACGCCACGATTGCGCAGATTCTTCAGCTCGATGCCTCGGCGGATCAGCCCCACCAGTTCGTCCGGTGTGTAATCCATCATCGAGAGAAAGTGTCTGACGCTCATCGTTAACTACCTTTATCACAACAGCTCGCAAGCCCATGGCCGGCGATCAAAACCGACAAAAACAGCAGAACTTGCGGCAGGAGGCCGCAGGGTGCGACGAAACAGGGGAAGGCGCGATCTTATAAGGAAATGACGAGAAGGCGCAAATTGCCGCCCTCAGGCTTACAAAATCCTGTTTTGTAAGCCTTTTCCCAAAGCTGCGTGCGAGATGTCACAAAACTGACATCCTCGCTTGCGCCGCTCTAGAACGGGCCTCTAGGATGCCGGCGCCTTTCCAAGGCAATGCATTGCCCCCGCAACGGGGACATCCATGGAATATATGTGCAAAGGAGTTTTGCATGAAACACGTAGCCTACGCCGCCGCTTTCTCCACTCTCGCCCTGCTGACTGGCTGTGCCAGCCAGAACGTTAGCCAGCCGACCGTTCCGCTGAACGGCACCGTGCAAACTAACCTCAAGGCCGACGTGAAAGTGGGCGAGCCCATCTCTGGTCAATCTTCGGTGAACATCCTGTTCGGTGTGTTCAAGCTGGGTGGCGACACTCAGTTCGCCGATGGCGTGACCTACGGTGGTGGCGAGGGTGGTTTCGCGCTGGGTCTCGACCCGGTCGCTTCCGCCAAGTCCGCAGCTGCCTACAAGGCAGTCAAGGCCTCGGGTGCCGACGTGATCGTCGCCCCGCGTTACGAAGTGAACGTTCAGGATTACTTCGTGTACAAGACCGTTAGCGTCAGCGTTACCGGCAACAAGGGCACCGTGACCTCCATCCGTTAATTCGGATCGTCGCGCCCCTGAATCGGCAGGCTTGATGCCTGCCGATTCATGAGACGAACGCTGCTGGCGTCGCCTCCTCGCTCGGCCCATAGTTCATGACCTGCGACCTGACCGGTCGTCTCGGATCAGAACAAGAGGCCAGGCCATGACCAAGTCCCTCCATTACCGTGCATGCCATCTGTGCGAAGCCATTTGTGGGCTCGCCATCGAAACCGAAGCTCAAGCCGACGGCAGCACGCAGATTCGCTCGATCAAGGGCGATGCCCAGGACAGCTTCAGCCGCGGCCATATCTGTCCCAAGGCCGTTGCGCTGCAGGACATCCAGAACGACCCCGACCGTATCCGCCAGCCCATGCGCCGCATTGGCGAGCAGTGGCAGGCCATCGGCTGGGATGAGGCTTTCGAACTGGTAGCCGAGCACCTGAGCGCGATCCAGTCCAAGCACGGACAGAACGCCGTGGCCGTGTATCAGGGCAACCCCAGCGTGCATAACTATGGGCTGATGACCCACAGCAACTATTTCCTAGGTCAGCTGAAAACCCGCAATCGCTTCTCCGCCACGTCGGTGGATCAGTTGCCGCACCACCTGACCAGCCACCTGATGTATGGCCACGGCCTGCTGATTCCGATTCCCGATATCGATCACACCGATTTCATGCTGATCCTGGGTGGCAACCCACTGGCCTCCAACGGCAGCATCATGACCGTGCCGGATGTGGAAAAGCGTCTGAAGGCCATCCAGGCCCGCGGCGGCAAGCTGGTGGTGGTCGATCCGCGTCGCAGCGAAACCGCGGCCATCGCCGATCAGCACCTGTTTGTGCGCCCCGGCAGCGATGCCGCGCTGCTGCTGGCATTGTTGAATACCTTGTTCGAGGAAGGTCTGACGCGTGACAGTCATCTGCCAGTGGAAGGGCTGGAGCAGGTGCGCGAAGCCATCGCCGGCTTCGATGCCGAAACCATGAGTTCGCGTTGTGGCGTGCCGGCCGCCACCATCCGCCAACTGGCGCGGGATTTCGCCGCCGCGGACAAGGCGGTGTGCTACGGCCGTATGGGCGTTTCCACCCAGGCGTTCGGCACGCTTTGTCAGTGGCTGGTGCAGGTGATCAATCTGGTGACCGGCAACCTCGATCGCTCGGGCGGTGTGCTCTGTACGTCACCGGCGGTGGATCTGGTGGCGAGCACCTCGGGTGGGCATTTCAATCGCTGGCAGAGCCGTGTGTCCGGTCTGCCGGAATATGGCGGCGAGCTACCGGTCTCGGCGCTGGCCGAGGAGATGCTGACGCCGGGCGAGGGGCAGATTCGCGCCCTGGTCACGGTGGCTGGCAATCCGGTGCTGTCCACGCCCAACGGCCGGCAGTTGGAGCAGGCGTTGGACGGCCTGGACTTCATGCTCTCGGTGGATTTCTACATCAACGAGACCACCCGTTATGCCGACCTGATCCTGCCGCCAACCGCACCGCTGGAGCATGATCACTACGACACCACCTTCAATGTGTTCGCCGTGCGCAACGTCACCCGTTTCAACGAGGCAATCCTGGCCAAGCCGGAGGGTGCACTGCACGACTGGGAAATCTTCGTGGGTTTGGCCAAGGCCTTCGCGGCGCGCAACAACCTCGAGCTGAAGCCGACTCTGGCGCCGGAGCAGATGATCGACATGGGCCTGCGCTTCGGCCCCTATGGTGATCGCAGTGAGCACAAGCTCAGCCTGGCTGCGCTGCGCGAACATCCGCATGGGCTCGACCTGGGGCCCTTGCAGCCGAATCTGGCGGCACGTCTGAAAACTCCGAGCAAAGTGGTGCAGGCCGCACCCGAACAGTTGTTGGCGGATCTGGCACGCTTCGCCGAGCAGGAGCAGCCCGCCGCCCATGAACTGCTGCTGATCGGCCGCCGCCATGTACGCAGCAACAATTCCTGGATGCACAACTATCACCGCCTGGTGAAGGGCAAGCCACGTCATCAGTTGTTGATGAACCCGGCGGATCTGGCCAGTCGCGGCTTGGCCGATGGTCAGCGCGTACAGGTACGCTCGCGGGTCGGCAGCATCGAGGTGGAGGTGGCCGCCAGCGATGAGGTGATGGCGGGTGTGGTCAGCCTGCCCCATGGCTGGGGCCATGCCCGACCTGGGGTGCAGATGGATATTGCCCGTGCACAACCAGGAGCCAGTGCCAATGACCTGACCGACGAGCGCCGGCTCGATGCGCTGTCCGGCAATGCGGTGCTCAATGGTGTACCGGTGGAGGTGGTGGCTGCGTAACGACCTGCTGCGCGTCGGCCCTGCTGCGTTAAAAACAGGCTCGGAAAGCCGCTTGCGGCTAACGCGCTTTAGCGCGGTCCGAAGGGCGAACGAAGTGAGTACTGCTCATTTACAACTTGTAAAGTCGAACGCGACTCCGACCGCTCCTCGCCTGTTTGACCAGCCGGAGGCTGTTACTAACGTAGCGCCTTGCATGTCTCTAGCTCGCGAGGTCGTAAACAGGTCTAGGGAGGACGGCAAGGCCGAGCATTATGCTCGGCTTTTCGCTACAATCGCGCCACCGTGGCGACCGTCGGGTCGCGAAGTCTATGCTGAGGTGCCCCATGGATATCATCGAAACCATCAAAGAGCAGATCGCCAACAACACCGTTCTGCTGTACATGAAAGGCTCGCCCAATGCCCCGCAGTGTGGCTTCTCCGCCCGCGCTGCCCAGGTGGTGATGGGCTGTGGCGAGAAGTTCGCCTACGTCGACATCCTGCAAAATCCAGAAATCCGCGCCAACCTGCCGAAGTACGCCAACTGGCCGACCTTCCCGCAGCTGTGGGTCGGCGGTGAGCTGGTCGGCGGTAGCGACATCCTCACCGAGATGTACGAGAAGGGCGAACTGCAGACCCTGATCAAGGATGCCGTGAGCAAAGCCGGCGCCTGATCACCGTTCGCGCAAAGCAAAGAACCCGCCTAGGCGGGTTCTTTCGTTTCTGCCGCAGGCTTTCTACTTCTGCAGCCACTGGCCATTGAGCTGGATGAACTGGCCCTTGGGCGTGCGCTCGATGGCCTTCTTGCCGGCGATGGCCTCCACGTCGCTCAGGCTGATGCCGTTGTCCTTGGCCACTTTCTGGTATTCGGCGCGACGTGCCTGGTTGATCAGGCGAGCGATCTCGTCGGCCTGGCCGCCGGATTTGACCACACCCAGATAGCCATTGGGTTGTTCGCCCAGCTGGCCGCTGGCCTTGGCGTCGCCCAGCGCGCTCATGGCCTGATTGAGGTTCAATGCATAGGCCGGCAGGCTCAGGGTCAATGCCAGCAGCAGGGTCGAAAGGTATCGAATCATCATGCTTCTCCTTAGAAGAGGCCACTGTCTTCGTTGAAGACATTGTCCAGCGCCTTGTCCACCTTGATGTAGATCTCGTGCTCGACCTTGACGTTGAGGTTGATGTTGATCGGCTCGTTGGGCATGGCCAGCTGCACCGTCGGGGTACAGGCCTGGCAGAGCAGACCCAGGCTCAGGGCGGCGAGGAGGCGGTACGTGCGCATGGCGCTACTCCTTTGACTCTTGGGGGACACGCTGGCGCATCCGTTGCTGAATCCGTTGCTGGATGATGTCGCTGACCTTGTCGGTCAGTTGCAGGCTGGCCAGCAGGGTCGGAATGTCTTCTTCCAGGTTGATGGTGAAGTGGATAGGCCGGCCCTGTTCGATGGCCGGATTCTGTCCATGTAGACGCATACCGAGGCGCAGTGTGCCGGACGAATCATAGTCGAGGCTACTGCTGAGCAGATCGTAGTGGAAGTCCTCCAGTGCATCGGTGACCAGCTTCATGCCCGGGTTGGCCTGGCCCATGGCGCGGATGCGCGGCGAGTGAAAACGCAGACGGCCGCCAGGGGCGCGTGCTTCGATCAGCCCCTGCTCGACGCTGATCGCGTCGCCCAGGCGCAGCGGCAGGGTGCCGTCGAGCAGGCCATTGCCTTCCAGGCCTTCGGCCGGATAGACGCGAAACAGTTCCTGCAGATCCAGGCCGCTGAGCTTCAGCGGTAGCAACTGGCTGGGACGATCCAGTGCCCAGGTCGCCGGTTCCAGGCGCAGGCTGCCGCCGAGGATGCCCAGTTCGGCGCGCTGATGGCTGAGGCTGCCGGCCATGGGGCGTTGCAGGCTGGCCTGATAGCTGGCCTGCAACTGCAAGGGGCCGAGGGCGATGCCGGAGTCGATCTGTTTTGCGCTCAGGCTCGGCAGTTCCAGCGTCAGGCGGTCGCCAGCGAGTCGCAGCTGCAGCTCGGCGTCCACGCCGCTCAATGTGCTGCGGTCATAGATACCGGCCAAGCCTTTGCCATTCAGGTTCGCCCTCAGTTGCAGGGGCTTGCCGCTGGGCAGATTCAGGCTGGCGTCGGCCTGGATACGGCCATTGTCCAGCGTCAACAGTGGCGGCCAGTTGGCCAGGGTTTGCGCCAGCGGGTTGCCGGCGCGCAGGAAGAGTTCGTCGAGCTTGGCGCTCAGACCCAGCGCATCGGATGTATGGTTCAGGCTCAACGCCATGCTCAGCCCCGAGTCAGCCAGCAGGGCTCCATCGAGCTTCTGGCTGGTGCTCTCGGCTTCCACTCTGCCTTGCCATTGCCAGCCCTGCGCCTGTAATTGCGGGTGTTGCAGGCTCTGTATGCGCAGCGCCAACGGCCCGGACAACATTGGTGAGCTTGGCGCTCCAGCAATGCCGAGGTTGGCGAGTGTCAGTCGAGTCTGCTGCAGCTCCAGATCGCTGCTGCGCAGACGCTGGATATCCAGGCGAGAGTTGCTTGTGAGGGTGAGTTGTAGCTGCTGCGTGTTCGCGCTGCCGGTCAGGCCCAGGTTCAGCTGCAGGCCATCTGCACGATTGCCTGCCAGATCCACGTGCTTACTACGGGCATCGAGTTGCAACTGGCGCACGTTCAACGACCAGTCAGGGGATTGTTGCAGGCCGAGCTCGGCATTGGCTTGCAGCTCGAGTGCTCCCTGTCCGGCAAGCTTCAACTGTACGGCCAGTTCGTTGTCGAGGCTGCTCTCCAGTGGTGTGAGCTGCATCTGCAACTGGCGGGGCTGCAAGCCGCTTGGCAGGGCGTCCAGCCAGGGCGCGTCTTGCGTGTCGAGTTGCAGGTTGCCGTGCAGCGTGCGGGCTTGCCACAGGCCGGTGGTGTTGAGCAGGTCGAGCTGCAGTTCACCGCTGATCAGGCCAACGCCCGGCAGCGGCCAGGGCTGCGGCAGTTGGGCGTCGACACGTAGCCATCCCGGCGCCGCCAGCAGCTCGCCGAGTTGGCGGGTGGCCTGCGGCAGTTGCAGCTGCCACTGGGCAATGACGCCGGCCTGCTGCGGTGTCGTTGGCAGGTTGGTAGCGTCAAGCGGCGTCCATTCGCTCAGCCAGGTGCCGACCCAGGCGATTTCCTGTAAGGGGGCGAGCAGCAGGTTGCCAGCCCATTGCAGCGCATCGTTCTGGGCGAGCAGGTCGCTGTGCAGCTCCATCTGTTGCTGAGCGTCGAGGTGCAGGGTCATCTGTAACTGGCGTGGACTGTTCAGGGCACTGCCGAGTCCTTGCAACTGCCCCTGCAGTGTCGCGCTGTGGCTATCGCGCACCAGTTGCAGGTGCAACTGCAATGCATCGTCCAGATGCTGCAGGCTGAGGTCGCCATCGAGTGTGCATTGGCCGCTGTGGCAGGGCAGCTGGGCATGAGCGTCCTGCACGTCAATCTGCCTTGGCAGCCAGGGCAGGGTGTTGAGCGCGTTGTTGAAGAGGGCGCTGAAGTCGCTGTCGGCCGAGTTTTCTACCTCCGCCGGGGCAGGTTGCCAGGTCATTTGCAGACCCTGTGCGACGAGGCGATAGCGCGGCGCTTCGCTTGCCAGCCAGAAGAGTTGCAATTGCTTGACCCGTGTATGCAGCTCACCGCCCTGGTGCTGCGTCAGGCTCGCGTCATGCAGTTGCAGGCCTCGCCAGGACAGGCTCGATCGGTGCCAGTCCAACTCGATATGTTGCTCTTCGAGCAGTTGCTGCACGAGATAGCCGGCATAGCAGATCAGTAGCGACAACACCGCCAATGTTGCGATGCCTATGCTCAGCCAGAAACGCCGGCGGCTCATGAGTTCTCCTTGCCCGATGCAGTGCAAAGGACGGTACCCCATGCTCGGATGGGTGCCAAGCAGCTTTCCATGCTATTGTGTGTTTACAGCTTTCATAGGTTTCTTTGTTCAAAACACGCGTAGGAGGAGATGATGGGTGCAGTAACTCGCAGCCAGCCTGACGCAGATGCGGTACTGGCCAAGGCCTTGCTCAATACCCGCGAACAGTTGGGGCTTACCCAGCAGGAGTTGGCCGATATCGTCGGCGTCCATCGCAGTGCCATCGGGCGCTGGAACGAGCAGGGTGGATTGCGTCCACAGAGCAAGACCGGCGAACTGGCGCTGCTACTGATACGCGCCTATCGCGCGTTGTTCGCCCTGTTTGGCGGCAACCAGCAGGACATGCGCCATTTTCTGCGTACCGAGAATCGCCATCTGGCTGGCGTTCCGTTGCAGCAGATGAGTCAGGTGCAGGGCCTGGTGCGTGTCGTCGAGTATTTGGACGCCATTCGCGGCAAGATCTGAGCGCATGTAGGGTGCGCCATGCGCACCGATCGTCGGCGTGGTTCGCTGACAGTCCGTCTTCTTGAAGGCCGCGGCGTACTGCTTCGCGAACGGGTTGTCGCCCGGTCACCCTACGACTGATCGCACAGACCATTTCCTATGTAAACGACATCAGGCCCTGGCTCGCGATGCTTTGAGCAGGCTCTACGTTTTAAGGAGGTACCGCCATGGATATCTGGCAACGATGTGAAGGCGAGCGCCAGGTTCGGCCGCTGCGCGGCAAACTGCTGCGCATGGTGGAAAGCCAGGCGCAGGTCGCGACCCTGCAACTGGTGGATAACCTCGCCGAGCAAGCCCTGCTCGAGGAATTGCTCGAGAGCAGCAAGCCGCCACTGCCCGAGGCCGCCGAGCCACTGCACTATCTGCTCAAGACGCCGTTTCGTTATCCACCGCTGCGTTGGGGCTCGCGTTTTGGCACCGTGCACGAGCCCAGCCTGTTCTACGCCGCCCAGCGTCTGGAAACAGCCATGGCCGAGGCTGCCTACTACCGTTTCGTGTTGTGGAACGGCATGGTCACGCCGCCGCCCAGTGGTCGCATCCTTTCCGAGCACTCCACCTTCGAAGCGCGTTATCGCGTCGAGCGCGGTATCCAGTTGCAACAGCCGCCATTCGATCAGCACGGCGCCCTGTTGGCTCACCCCAGCGATTACAGCGTGCCCCAGCGTCTCGGCGCGGCGATGCGCGCGGCGGGTATCCAGGCCTTCGAGTACCGCTCGGCGCGCTGCCCGGATGGCGGTAGCAATGTTGCGCTCTACGTGCCAGGGGCGTTCGCGGAAAAGCGTCCGCGCAACCTTACGGCCTGGCTATGTGAAACCACCGGCGAATACGTGGCATTCAAGCATGCGCAGACGCCGGATCAGCCACGGCTGTTTCACTGGGAGCAGTTCCTGGTGCAGGGGCAATTGCCGCACCCCGCATGAACACTGTGCTGGCCATCCAGATGCCCCGAAACAGAGCGCTGCGCGGATATGTCGCAGCGAGTTGTGCACAATGCTGAAGCAGTCTGTCATCTCACTGTCAGAATCGCCGCTAAACGTTTGATTTTCCGTGGTTGATTTTTAAGTCAATGAAAAATATGCACTTTTTCCGTTGGTGAAAAAATCGACAGTTTGACTCAGAGCCCCATGGCATCTGGCCTGTGACCCCTTTCTCCCAAGTTGTTCACGGAGTTATCCACAGCTTCTGTGGATTGTGCGGAACCTATTTCGTGGAACGCAATCGGGCGGCTCAGGCAAGTCTTTACCTCTGGAAAAAAAGGAGTAGAGTGGCGCGCCCCGGCAGTCACCCCCTCGTATTTATGCCTCGCGCTCCGTTCTCTGCATCCTCCACACCCCGTCCCAACGTTCCCATGCGCGTCGCGCTCTGGTTGCTCGACAACCCGCGCCTTGGGCAGACGGCCAGTGCCAAACGTCTGGCCGGCAACCTGCTCAAGCAGCCAGCATTGAAAGGTTGCGTGCAGGCGCAGAGTCGCCTGGGCCAACTGTTGTGCCGTGATTGTGGCAATACCCGTGACCGCCGTATCGGTTACGAGCTGCTGCGCCAGGCTGCCCGCGCGGGTGACCGTGGTGCGCAACAGGAACTGGAGCGCCTGTCGCGCTGATTCCGTGCTGGCCCCGTGTAAATAGTCAGCTGGGTATACTGCTCGGCGGTCAAACACGGAGCGTCTATGCCAATCGATCCCCTTTCTCTCGCCATTGGCGCCGTCGCGGCGCTGATTCCACTGCTGGTGGGCCTTTGGTCGCTGCAACGCCGGGTTACCCAGGCGCAGAGCGAGCAGGCGCTGCTGCAGGAGCGCCTGGAGCATGCCCAACTGAGTCAAACCGGACTGTTGGCGCAGCTCGATGCCTGCCGCGCCGAGTTGGCCGAGGTCAGCGAGATCAAGGTGGAGCAGCAGACCGAGCTGGCCGGGCTGCGCCGTGAGAACGAGCTGTTGCAGCAGGAGCGGCAGATTGCCCGTGAAGCCGCGCAGTCTTGGAACCAGCAGCGCGATCGCAATGAAGCTGAACTGCGACGGCTCACCGCTGAATGTGCGGCGCTGGCTGCCGAGTTGCAGGAGAATCGCGACAACCAGCAACAACGCCTCGATGACCTACAAGGCGCGCGCAACGAGCTGCGTGCCCAGTTCTCTGAACTGGCGACGAAGATCTTCGATGAGCGCGAGCAGCGTTTCGCCGAGACCAGCCAGCAGCGCCTCGGCCAGTTGCTCGACCCGCTCAAGGAGCGCATCCAGGCGTTCGAGAAGCGGGTAGACGAGAGTTATCAGCAGGAAGCGCGCGAACGTTTTTCGCTTGGCAAGGAGCTCGAGCGTCTGCAGCAGCTCAATCAGCGTCTGGGCGATGAGGCGACCAACCTGACTCGCGCCCTGAAAGGTCAGAAAACCCAGGGCAATTGGGGAGAGCTGGTGCTGGAGCGGGTGCTGGAGCATGCCGGCCTGGAGAAGGGGCGCGAGTACCAGACTCAGGTCAGCCTCAAGGGCGCCGGTGGCGAGCGCTTCCAGCCCGATGTACTGATCCGCCTGCCAGGCGACAAGCAGGTGATCGTCGATGCCAAGGTCAGCCTCACGGCTTATCAGCAGTATGTCGCCGCGGTGGACGAGCCCAGCCGTCAACAGGCGTTGAAGCAGCATCTGCTGTCCCTGCGCAGCCACCTCAAAGGCCTCTCCGGCAAGGATTACCAGCGCCTGGAAGGGCTGCACAGCCTGGATTTCGTGCTGCTCTTCGTACCTATCGAGGCGGCCTTCGCCGCGGCGCTGCAGGCCGAGCCGGATTTGTTCCAGGATGCTTTCGAACAGCACGTGGTGATCGTCAGTCCGACCACCTTGCTGGCCACGTTGCGCGTCATCGACAGCCTTTGGCGCCAGGAGCGCCAGGGCCAGAATGCGCGCGAGATCGCCGAACGCGCCGGCCAGCTGTACGACAAGTTCGTCGCCTTCATTGCCGATCTGGATGAGATGGGCAGCCGTTTGCAGCAATTGGACAAGGCCTACGCCGGTGCCCGTAACAAGCTGGTGGACGGCCGTGGCAATCTCATTGGCCGGGTGGAAAACCTCAAGCTGCTAGGCGCACGTGCCAGCAAGAGCCTGCCGAGCGAGCTGCTCGAGCGCTCCGCCGATCTGCCGGCGTTGGACGAACTCGGCGAGTGAGCGCTCACTGCCGGTAGTTGTAGGAAGTAGGGCGGGAGCAACCCGCCGGAGCGCCAATGGCGGGTTGCACCCGCCCTATGTGGCGATCCACCGCTTCAGGCCGCGGCTTTTTCCGCCTCGGCGCGTAGCGCGGCCGGCGAGTTGGCCAGATAATCCAGCGCCGCCTGTAGATCGCCCTCGACACGCGGGTGATAACGCGGATTGAAATAGCGCAGTACCGAGCGTCCCACGCTGGATGTGGTCGGCAGCAAACCGCGCTTGCCCAGGTCGTGCCACATGCGCAGAAAACCAGGGCGGTAACGGGTGGTCGGATCCTGACGCATCATCACCTTCATCGCATCGCTGAACAGATAGAGCAGCGCTGGCGTGGCGATCAGCATGCACAGCCAGCGCATCGCCAGACTGCCGCCCAGGTGCACGTGCAGGTCATGAGCCACGCAGCGGTGCTCCACTTCCTCGGCGCCATGCCAGCGCAGCAGGTCGAGCATCACCGGATCGGCGTGATCGAGCCCACGGCTGTTGACGACCCAGTCGCCGAGCACGCAAGTAAAGTGCTCCACGGCGGCGATCAGGCCGACGCGCTGGCGCAGCCACCAGGGTTGCAGGCGGCGAGTCAGGGCATTTTCTCCCAGCGGGTAGTCGCACAGAACCTTGTCGAACAGCCAGTCGACCTTGCGAGTAAAGGGCTTGGGATCGATGCCATGGCGCATCAGGTAGGGTGCCAGTGCGCTGCCGTGGGCACGAGCGTGCTGCGCCTCCTGCAGCACGAAACCCCGTACGTCCTCGCGCAGGCCAGGTTCGCTGACCAGCGGTAGCGCCTGGTTGTACACCTTGCAGAACCAGAATTCGCCGGCCGGCAACAGCAGGTGCAGGCCGTTCATGATGTGCGAGGCTTCCGGCTCGTTCGGTACCCAGTGCAGCGGGGTTTCGGCGAAGTTGAAGCGCACCTTGCGCTGCTGCAGAGCGGGTGGGCTTGGCGGGTTCATGTGCGAGCCCCGCGGGAACGTGCCTGTTCCAGTTCGTTCACGTATTCACGCACCCAGCTGGCCAGGTCGGTTGGTTCGGCCAGCAACTGCCAATGACCGGCGCGGACTTCGCGACGGCTCAGCAGTGGTGCCCAGTGCTGCTGGTCGTCGAACAGCTGTGGGCGCACGAAACGGTCATTCAGCGGCACGATCAGTTGCAGCGGAACGCGGGTGCTGCGGCTGCGTGGGCGCAGGAGACTGCGGATGAAGTTGGCGCGGTACAACTGCACGCCGCGCATGCCATCAGCGCGTTGCGTGCGGCTCGCCGGCAGGTTGCGTATGCCTTCGAGGCGACGCAACAGCCAGGGCCAGGCACGATCCAGGCCCAGGCGCCAGCACAGCTCCGGCAACAGCGGGGTGTGGAAGAAGGCGATGTACCAGGAACTGAGCAGTTGCCCCAGCGCTTGCAGCAATGCCTTGGGGCGCCGCAGGGTCAGGCGTTCGCGCATCCAGTGGCCGACATGATCGAGGCAGGGGCCGGAAATGCTGGTATAGGACGCCAGCAGCGGTTGGATGCGTGGTTCGGTCACCGCCTCCCAGCTCTGGATCGAGCCCCAGTCATGGGCGACCAGGTGCACCGGGCGATCCGCGCTGGTGGTTCGTACCACCGCCTCCAGGTCGCGCGCCAACTGTTCCAGGCGATAGTCGCGCAGACGCTTCGGCACCTGAGAGGCGCCACAGCCGCGCACGTCATAGGCGACGATGCGGTAGTCGGCGGCCAGCTCGCGAACCAGTGGTAGCCAGATCTCATGATTGTCCGGATAGCCATGCACCAGCAGCAGGGTCGGTGCGTCTGCCTTGTCCCAGATGTAGGCTTGCAGGCGCAGGCCATCGCTGTGAACGCACACCTGTTGCGGCGGCAAGGCATGGCGTTGCAGTGGCGCATTCATGATGCGAGGCCCAGGCGGATAGCGAGCAGGTACATGGCAGGCTCCAGGGAGATAACGATTACATTGTTTGATGTAATCGTCATTGTTGTGCGCCCACGCGCACTTGCCTAGTCATCCCGAGATCAAGTGGCAGTGGAGCGTTACGGCGTTACCTCAGGGTGCCAGGTGCTCTGGAATGGGCCTTGCTGGTGCAATTAGCGGGTTTCCCTGGCGGCAGCTGCGCGCAAGTCCAGCCCTTGGTTGGGGCGGTTGTGAGCCTTGCTGGCGCAGGGCTATGATCGCGGCATGACTCAAGCCTCCGCATTTTTCCAACGCCTTCTGGGCAGTGCCGCACCCGTGGCAGCAGCAGTCGCCGCCGAATACACGGTGGACGAATTGGCCCAGGCCGCGCAGACCACTGTGCGTAACGTGCGCGCCTATCAGGATCGTGGCCTGCTCCCGCCGCCAGAGCGCCGTGGGCGTGTCGGCATCTATGGCGGGGAGCATCTGGCGCGTCTGCGTCTGATTGGCCAGTTGCTCGAGCGTGGCTACAGCATCGCCAGCATTCGCGAGTTGTTCGAGGCATGGGCGCAGGGGCGTGATCTGGCCCATGTGCTGGGGCTCGAACAGGCCATTCGTGGCCCTGGTGAGCCTGAGCAGCCGGGGCGGTTGGAATTCGCCGAGTTGCAGGCGATCTTTGGCAGCGATCTGGATGACGCCGTGATCGACCGCGCTCAGGCCCTGGGGTTGCTGCAGTTCGCTGGCGATCACCTGAGCGTACCCAGCCCGCGTCTGTTCGCTGCTGGCGTGGAGTTGTATCGCGCCGGTATCCCGCTGCCGGCGCTGCTCGATGAGCTGGAGTCGATTCGCCGACATGTCGAGCAGGTGTCCACAGGCATCGTGCAGATGATCGTCGGGCATCTGGTCAACCCGCTGCTGCAGAGCTCGTTGCCCCGTGCCGACCAGTTGGAAGGCCTCAGCGCCCAGCTGCTGCAATTGCGCCCGCTGGTCGAGCAGGTGGTCGAAGCCGAGCTGGCGCGTGGTCTGCCGGTGGCGGCCAACCGTGAACTGAGCGAGCGGGTGCACCAGTTGCTGCAGGGATTCCTGCAGCGCAATTAGCGTCGCACCTGCCCAGGCTCGGAAGTTAGCCGCAGCCTGGACGATCTCCCGGATGGCATCCGAGCACTCTCACCGTTAGCCGCGCAAGGTCAGATGGCGACTGAGCAAGGCGCGCAGGGCGGCAGGCTTGACTGGTTTGGGCAGATAGTCGAGGCCAGCAGCGTGCACTTCTGCCACCAGCTCAGGGCGGCCGTCGGCGCTGATCACCACACCCGGCATGGGCTCGCCCATGCGCGTACGTAGCCAGGCCATCAGCTCGGTACCGGTTTCACCTTCGTCGAGGTGATAGTCGATCAGGGCCAGTTGCGGGCGTACCTCCTCGCTCAGCAAGTGCTCGCACTCCAGGCGGTTGCGCGCCGTCCACACCTGGCAGCCCCAGCGCGACAGCAGGCTGTGCATGCCGGTGAGGATGCTGTCCTCGTTGTCGATGCACAGCACCTGAGTGCCCTGCAGCGGTTGCCCCTGTACGGCCTGCGTAGTCTGTACCTGGGGCCGGGAGGCGGGTTTCTGCACCAGCGGTACGCTGACGCTGAACACGCTGCCCTTGCCAGGCCAGGAACGCACTTCCAGGCGATGGGAGAGTACGCGGCACAGGCCGTCGGCAATCGCCAGACCCAGGCCCAGACCTTTTTCAGCGCGGGTCTGGTGGCTGTCGAGGCGCTTGAATTCTTCGAAGATCACCTTGCGCTTGTCCTCGGGAATACCAGGGCCGCAGTCCCAGACTTCAAGGCGCAGGTGCTGGCCTTCACGGCGTACGCCGAGCACCACGCGACCCTTGGCATAGCGGAAGGCGTTGGTCAGGAAGTTCTGCAGGATGCGCCGCAGCAGCTTGATGTCGCTGTCGATCCACTGCCGGCTGCCCCGTACGCGCAGGTCGATACCCTGTTCGGTGGCCAGCACGCCAAATTCGGCAGCGAGGGTATCGAACAGATTGGCCAGGGCGAAGGGGTGGCGATCAGGGGTGATCCGGCCGTTTTCCAGACGCGAAATATCCAGCAGGTCGGTGATCAGATCCTCGGCCGAACGCAGTGAGCTGTCCAGGTGGCGTACCAGCTCCTGCGCCTCCACCGGCAGCGCGTCATCCTGATGCGCCAGCGCGGCGGAGAACAGACGCGCAGCGTTGAGCGGTTGCATCAGGTCATGGCTGACGGCCGCGAGAAAGCGGGTCTTGGACTGGTTGGCTGCTTCGGCGTGGGCTTTTGCTTCACTCAGCGCCTGGTTGAGCTGCGACAGTTCCTGGGTGCGTTCGGCGACGCGACGCTCCAGGCTCTCATTGGCTTCCTTGAGGGCACGCTCGGCCTGACGGAATTCGGTGATGTCGGTGAAGCTCATGACGAAGCCGCCACCGGGCATCGGGTTGCCGATCAGCTCGATCACCCGGCCATTGGGGAAGACCCGCTCGTAGCTATGCGCGGTGCCCTGGCGCATCCAGTACAGGCGCTTGGCGACGTTCTCCTCGACATCGCCGCCGCCGAGCATGCCGCGCTCGGCATTGAAACGGATGATCTCGGCGATGGGCCGGCCGACGTAGATCAGCCCCTCGGGGTACTCGAACAGTTCCAGATAGCGGTGGTTCCAGGCCACCAGGCGCAGGTTCTGATCGACCACGCTGATGCCCTGGGTAATGTTTTCGATCGCGCCCTGCAGCAGGGCGCGGTTGAACTGCATGACCTCACTGGCCTCGTCGACGATGCGCACCACATCCTCGACCTGCATTTCGCGGCCTTCGATGGCCGCCTTGACCACCGCACGCGTGCTCGATGCACCGAGCACGCCGGCAAGCAGGCGCTCGGTATGCGCGATCCATTCGCTGTTGGCTGGTTGGTTGGGGTCGAACTCCTTGCCTTTGCTCTGGCGTTGAGCGAAGCGCAGGAAGCTCTTGCGAGCACGTTCCTCGCCCACGAAGCGGCTGGCCAGCATCAACAGATCGGCGACCTGAACCGCCAGCAGGCTGCGGCTGCTGGGCTTGGTGCCAAGGTCATGACCGATGAAGCGCCCGGCCTGCCAGTGTTCGGACACCCGCGTGCGGGAGAACCAGGAAACCCAGGCGAACAGCAGGAAGTTGCCGGCCAGTGACAACACCACACCGCGGGTCAGCGGATCGACATGCAGGCCGATCGGTGCGTAGAGCAGGGTGGTCAGCGCGGGGAAACTCTCCAGCGACCAGCCCATGCCGCGCGCCACCAACGGCAGCACCAAGGTGTAGAACCACAGCACGGAACCCAGGATCAACCCGGCGAACACGCCACGGCGGTTGGCCTGCTTCCATACCAGTGCGCCGAACATCGCCGGCGCCAACTGGCCGATGGCGGCGAACGACACCTGGCCGATGGTGGCCAGGCTGGCGCCCTCGCCGAGCAGGCGGTAGCAGACATAGGCCAGCAGCAGGATCAGCACGATGCTGACGCGACGTGCCGTGAGCATCCAGTGGCGGAAAGCTTCGAACGGCCGCTCGGTGCTCTGCCGGCGCAGCAGCCAGGGCAGCAGCATGTCGTTGGAAATCATGGTCGACAGGGCCACGGAGGCGACGATCACCATGCCGGTAGCGGCCGAGGCACCACCGATGAAGGCCAGTACCGCCAGACCAGGATGCGCCTCGGCCAGCGGCAGGCTGATGACGAAGGAGTCCGGGGTCACGCCTGCCGGCAGCAGCATCTGCCCGGCCAGCGCGATGGGCACCACGAACAGGGCGGCCAGTACCAGATAGGCCGGGAACACCCAGCGCGCCAGGCGCAGATCCTTGGGCTCGATGTTCTCCACCACGGTGACATGGAACTGTCGTGGCAGGCAGATGATGGCGATCATCGCCATGCCGGTCTGTACCAGCATGGCTGGCCAGTTCACCGCCTCGTTCCAGAAGGCATCGAGATCTCGGGTGTTGTGCGCCTGCGAGATCAGGTCATTGAAACCGTTGTACAGGCCGAAGGTGACGAAGGCGCCGACGGCGAGGAAGGCCAGCAGTTTGACCAGCGACTCGAAGGCGATGGCCAGTACCATGCCGCGGTGGTGTTCGGTGACGTCCAGGTTGCGCGTGCCGAACAGGATGGTGAACAGCGCCAGGGCCAGCGACACGATCAGCGCGGTGTCCTGCGCACTGGTGCCAGTGTCCTGGGCGTGCACGCCGATCAGCAGGTTGACGCCGAGCACGATGCCCTTGAGTTGCAGGGCGATATAGGGCAACACGCCGACCAGGCAGATCAGCGCGACGACGATGGCCAGCGGCTGCGACTTGCCATAACGGGCGGCGATGAAGTCGGCGATGGAGGTGATGTTCTCCTGCTTGCTGATCATCACCATCTTCTGCAGCACCCAGGGCATGGTCAGCAGCAGGATGATCGGCCCCAGGTAGATCGGCAGGAACGACCACAGCTGTTCGGCCGCCTGGCCCACCGCGCCGAAGAATGTCCAGCTCGTGCAATACACCGCCAGTGACAGGCTGTAGACCCAAGCGCGAACCTTCGGTGACATCGGCGTGCGGCGGCGGTCGCCGTAGAACGCGATGGCGAAGAGGATGGTCATGTAGATCAGCGCGACCGCGGCAATCAGCCCAGGGGACAGCGACATGCGAACTCCAGAACGCAGCGAGGAACGAGAACGGCCAGCGCCGATGGGCGAGGCGGACGATAAGCAGTGTTGCACAAAGCAGCGTGCTGTCGGCTGCGACCAAGGTCGCACGGCGGCTGCCGGGCTTTGCGACAAGGGTCGATTGTGTCGGAGTCGGGCGCCTGATAGCGTGATCGATCTGGGACTCAGGAGGGATCCTAATGTTCAAGCCGCAACTGGTCACGCTGCAACGTGGTGCTCTACGCCTGGAACCGCTGGCCGATGCCGATATTCCCGCATTGGTGGCGCTGGCCGAGAGCAATCGTGAAGAGCTTCTTTACATGAGTGGTACTCAGCGCCTGGATTGGTATCGCAGCGCGCTGGCCGATCTGCGCGAGCAGCGCGCACTGCCGTTCGTCATCCGGCTCGGCGACGCACTGGTGGGCACCACCCGTTTCGCCGATTTCATGAACACGCTGCCAGCCTGTGAAATCGGCTGGACCTGGCTCGACCGCAGCCAGCATGGCAGCGGGCTGAACGCCAGCATCAAGTACCTGATGCTCAAGCATGCCTTCGACAATTGGGGCATGGTGCGTGTGCAACTGAAGACCGCAGCCAGCAACCTGCGCTCGCAACGCGCCATCGAAAAACTCGGTGCCGTGCGGGAAGGGCTGCTGCGCAATCATCGCCGTCTGGCCGATGGACGTCTCGACGACACCGTGCTGTACAGCATCACCGATCAGGAATGGCCGCAGGTGCGCGAAGCACTGGAGTCGCGCTTCGGCGCCTGATCGTCATGGCGAGTCGCGAGCACACGCGTTTCTGGCAGGCCTCGGCGTTATCCGGGGTAGAGCTGCTACAGGCGCGTTATCGCGAGCAACGCTTCGCACCTCATGTGCACGAGGGCTTTGTCTTCACCGTGATCGAACACGGCGCCCAGCGCTTCCGCCATCGCGGCTGCGATCACCTGGCGCCGCAGGGCTGCATGGTGTTGATCAACCCGGATGAGGTGCATACCGGCTCCAAGGCCCACGAGGATGGTTGGCGTTACCGGGCGTTCTACCCCAGCAACGGCCAGGTGCTGGGCGCATTGCAGGAGCTCGGTCTGGCCAGCGCCGGCATGCCTTCATTCGACTTCAGCGTGCTGTATGACCCGCAGCTGCATGCGGCCTTTCTGCGTCTGCATCGCCTGCTCGAGGATGGTGCCGAGGCATTGCAGCAGCAACTGGCCTGGCGCGAAGCCATTCTGAGTTTGTTCCAGCGCCATGCGCGAATTGCCGAGCCACGGTCGCCCGGCCGCGAGCCCTGGGCCGTTTCGTGCGCCAAGCAGATGCTCGCCGAACGACTGCTCGAGCCACCCTCGCTGGAAGAGTTGGCGAGTGCGGTCAATCTGTCGCCCTTTCATTTCTCCCGGGTTTTTCGTCGCGCCACTGGCCTGCCTCCGCATGCTTGGCTCAAGCAGCGGCGCCTGGAGCAGGCACGTGCCTTGCTCAAAGGCGGTTGCTCGGCAGTCGCGGTCGCCATGCAGTTGGGTTTTGCCGATCAGAGTCATCTGTCGCGGCAGTTCAAGCAGGTGTATGGCGTCAGCCCTGGTGAATACCGCAGCGGCGTGGCTCGGAGGTAAGCCGGGGGGGGGTAGCGGATTCCCCGACTCGTAGGGTGGGTTAGCGGCGCCGAGCACCGTTCTTGCTGTCGCCGATGAGCGCCGCGCGCCGCGTAACCCACCAGGCGATAGATCGCGTTGCGCCTATGGTGGGTTACGCCGCATCAGGCGTCTTGAATTGATCGGCAAACGTGACAGGCGGCTAACCCACCCTACGGTCTGTCTGCGCCGGAGATAACAGGCCATAAAAAAACCGGCGCTCCTTGCGGAGGCGCCGGTTGTTCAACCCAGCGTTTCGATCAGAACTCGTGATCGGCGGTGTCCGGGTTCAGGTCGCTGATGCCCAGCTTGCCGGCAGCCTGCTCGATAGCGCCGGTCTGCTTGACCAGTGCTGCGATGGCGCCGCGAACCAGAGCCTGACCTTCGGCGTTGTCGGCTGCGATCAGTTGATCGAAGTGCACGTTGTTCTTCTCGGCACTGTCGACCAGCTTTTGCAGTTCGGCCTGGGTGGCGTCCAGATCAGCCTTGAGGGTGCTGTCGGCCTGAGCGTCGATTTTGGCGACCAGTTCAGACAGGCTCGGGCCGGTCAGGGTGCTGCCGTCGGCTTTCTTGTACTCGCCCAGGTAGACGTTGCGGATGCCCAGGCCGTTGTAGAAGTGCGAGTTGTGGGTGTTGTCGCTGAAGCAGTCGTGCTCGTCTTCGGTGGAGTTGGCTTCCAGCGCCACTTTCATGCGCTCGCCGGCCAGTTCGCCGAGCGACAGGCTGCCCATGCCGAACAGCATCTTGCGCAGGCCGTTCTCGGCAGAGTCGGCCAGCAGCTCGCTGCGGTAGTTGCCTTCCACGCCGTCTTTCCACTGCTCGACCATTTCGTCCAGGTCGCTGACCAGCAGGTCGGTGGCCGCTTTCAGGTAGGTGCGGCGACGCTCGTTGTGACCACCGGTAGCGCCTTCGCCCACCAGGTAATCGGTGTAGGGACGCTCGCCTGCGCCAGGGTTGGTGCCGTTCAGATCCTGGCCCCAGAGCAGGAATTCGATGGCGTGGTAGCCGGTGGCGACGTTGGCTTCGGAACCGCCCAGTTCATTCAGGCTGGCCAGCAGCTCGCCAGTGATTTCGCTGACGTCGATCTTGTCTTCGCCGACCTGGATTTCGGTGTTGGCGATGATGTTGGCCTGTGCGCCCGGGTTGCCCAGCGCATGCTGGTAGTCGGCGGCGACGTAGTCGATCAGGCCTTCGTCCAGCGGCCAGGCGTTGAGCTGACCTTCCCACTCGTCCACCACCGGGTTGCCGAAGCGGAACACTTCGGTCTGCATGTACGGCACACGAGCGGCCAGCCAGGCTTCGCGAGCGGCCTTCAGGGTCGCCTCGCTAGGGTCGGCGAGCAGGGCATCCACGGCGCTCTGCAGGGCTTTGCCGGTGCTGGCAGCGTCGCTGAATACGGCCAGAGCCAGGTCAGCGTAGTGCTTCACTACTGCCTGTGCAGCTGCTTCGTCGACCTTGGTCGCTGCGCTGGTGACGGTGCTCTCGGTGCTGGCAGCCGGAGCCGCCGCTTGGTTGGCAGGCGCTTTGTCTTCACCGCAGCCGGCGAGGGAAATGGCGATGGCCAGCAGGCTGGCGGAAGCCAGGGGCATACGAATCATGGCGTGGTCCTTTGCATGTACAGAATGTGGATGGTACGCAGGGGTACCTGAAAAACTGCAACATAATGCAAATGTTTCGCATTATGTGTAAAGGCCATTATTCGTTGCTGTGCGGGATATCGCTTCCGCCGCCCGTGACTGCCGCTAGAATGCCAGCACCCGATTCGCAGTTCTGCATGGAGAAAACTGCATGAGCCTGACCGCCGTGATCCTGATCGTCGTCCTCATTCTGCTGGGCGCCTACGCGGTGTCGTTGTACAACGGCCTGGTGCGTCTCAAGCATGGAGTGAGCAAGGCCTGGTCGAATATCGACGTGTTGCTCAAGCAGCGTCATGACGAACTGCCCAAGCTGGTGGAAACCTGCAAACAGTACATGCAGTACGAAGGCTCCACGCTGGAGCGCGTGATCGCCGCGCGCAGTGCGGTTGCCAGTGCTCGCGAACAACATGACGTTGGGGCGCTGGGCAAGGCCGAAAGCGGTCTGCGCGCAGGCCTGGGACAACTGTTCGCTCTGGCCGAGAACTATCCGGAGCTCAAGGCCAACGACAGCTTCCAGCATTTGCAGCAACGCATCAGCGGTCTGGAAAACGGCATCGCCGACCGGCGCGAGCTGTACAACGAAGCGGTCAATCTCAACAACGTGCGCATCGAGCAGTTTCCGGATGTGATCGTCGCGCGCATGTTCAACTTCCAGGCGGCCGAGTTGCTGGTGTTCAGCGACGCGGAGAAAGCCGACGTCGATATCAAGTCCCTGTTCAACTGAGATGATGCACGGCGATCCTCTCGGCTTTCTGCTCGCACTGTTCTTCACCCTCGGTGCCTGCCTGGGCGGCGGTTGGTGGTGCTTGCGGCGTTGGTCGCAGGCACGCCACCTGCTCGACACGCCGACTTCGAAGATTCGTTCGGCGGCGCAGGGCTATGTCGAGCTTTATGGCGTGCTCGAAGAACTGCCGGATGTGCAAACTCGCGGGCCGCTGACCGGCAAACCCTGCCTGTGGTGGCGCTTCCGTATCGAAGAGTACGTCTCCAGCGACAAGAAACGCAGCTGGCGGGTTGTCGAGAGTGGCGCCAGCGATACCTGGTTGCGCCTGGTCGATGGCACCGGTGAGTGTTTGATCGACCCGCGCGGGGCGGAGATTCGCACAGCGGTGCGCGAGGTCTGGGAGGGTAACCTGCGTCACCCGTTGGGCCCAGCCAAGACCGGGTTGTTCGGTTTTCTCACCAGTGGCAAACGCTACCGCTACAGCGAGGAGCGTTTTCATGCCGGCCAACCGCTGTATGCCATCGGCGATTTCCGTACTCACGGCGCTGCGCAACAGGGTTTCGACATGCACTCGGCTCAGGGCGAGGTGATCCGCGAGTGGAAGGGCGATTACGTCGGCTTGTTGCGGCGTTTCGACAGCGACGGCAATGGCGAACTCGATGAGCTGGAGTGGAATCGTGTGCGTCTGGCGGCGCAACTCGAAGCCGAGGATCGGCATCGGCGCAAGGCAGCGCAGCCTGCGCGGCACCAGATGAGCAAGCCCGGTGAGCGTCAGCCGTTCATCCTTTCCAACAGCGGAGAGGACGAGCTGGCGCGCAGTTTCTATTGGCAGGCTGCCGCAGGCGCGGCGCTGTGTCTGGTGGGTGCGCTGTCCACCGCCTGGCTGTTCGGCGTGCAGCATTGGTAGGGCTAGCCAGGACGCTGAGGCTGCATGCGGCCTAGTAGGGTGCGCCATGCGCACCGGCTTTGCCTAACGCGGGTGTTGTATACCTAGAGCGTGGCGGCAGAGCTCAGGCGTCTCGCCTGCTTGAGGAACAGGGTCAATTCGCGTGCTGGTAGCGGCTTGCTGTACAGGTAGCCCTGACCCTCATGACAGCCCTGGGCGATGATGTAGGCCTCCTGCTCGGCGGTTTCCACACCTTCGGCGATTACCTGCATGCCCAGGCTCTTGCCCAACTGGATGATGGCGCGAACGATGGTGGCATCGTCCTCGTCCTCGAGCAGATCCTGCACGAAGCTCTTGTCGATCTTGATCTTGTCCAGCGGCAGGCTCTTCAGATAACTCAGCGAGGAGTAGCCGGTACCGAAGTCGTCGATGGCGATCAGCGCACCGGAGCGGCGTAGGCTGAGCAGGTGCTGGGCGGCGGTGCTGATGTCTTCCATCAGGCCGGTTTCGGTGACTTCCAACTCGAGGCTCTTCGGTGGCAGGCGGTAGACCTGCATCAGGTTGTTGACCACGCGCGGCAGCTCCGAGTGGTGCAGCTGCACGGTGGAAAGGTTGATGGCCATGCGCAGGTCGGTGAATCCCTGATCGTGCCATTCGCGCAATTGGCGGCAGGTCTGGTCGAGAATCCATTCGCCTATGGGAATGATGGTGCCGTTCTGTTCGGCCAGCGGAATGAACAGATCCGGCGGCACGAAACCATGCTGCGGATGTTGCCAGCGCAGCAGCGCTTCGACGCCGACCACGCGGTGGTCGCGGTAATCCACCTGCGGCTGATAGACCAGGTGCAGCTGGTTCTGCGCCAGGGCGTCGCGTAGATCCTTCTCCAGCTCGCGACGGCGACGCATCTCGCTGTCGACGCTGGCGATGTAGAACTGGTAGCGATTGCGCGAGCGGCTCTTGGCCAGGGTCATGGTCTGTTCGGCTTTCTGCAGCAGCTTCTCGGTGCTGTCGCCATCTTCCGGGAACAGCGTGATGCCGATGGTGGCGCGCAGACGCACTTCCTGGTGGTCGAGCAGGAAGGGCAGTTCCAGGTCGTCGAGCACGCTCTGCGCCAGTTCAGCGGCTTCGTAGGGCTGTTCGATATCGGCCTGAACCAGGGCGAACTGGTCGCCACCAAGACGCGCCAGGGCGCCAAGACGGCCACTGTGACTACGCAGGCGGTCGGAGAGCGCGAGCAGTAGCTGGTCGCCGCTCTGGTAGCTGAACTGCTCGTTGATGCCCTTGAAGTCGTCGAGACCGACACACAGCACGGCGACGCGGCGTTGCAGGCGGCCGGCGTCTTCGAGAATCTGGTCGAGCTGCTGTTGCAGTTGCTGGCGGTTGGGCAGGCCGGTGAGGAAGTCGTACTGGGCCATGCGCAGCAGGCTGTTCTCGGCCTCCCGACGTAGGTGGGTGTTGCGCTCGATGGAGGATAGAAGCTGATTGGCGGTGTTGATCCACAAGCCCAGTTCGTTCTTCTCGTTGCCCTTGAGCATGGGCAATTTGTGTTCGCTGGGACGATCCGGGTTGATGTGGGTCAGGTGCTCGATGATCTTCGACAGCGGTTTGGTCAGCAGCCAGTGATAGACCAGGTACAGCACCAGGCCCATGGCCATGGCGCGTAATACGCCGGAGATGAAGATGATCACCGAGTTGGTGACGAAACTCTCGCCGTACGGCGCTGTGTCGAGGGTGATGTTGAGGTCGCCGTAATACTCACTGTAGGGGCCTCGGCCGACCAGTTTGGTGGAAAATAATTGTTCCTGGCCAAGAATCGGATCGGTCAGCCAGCGGGTCGGGATCTGTGCCAGGTCGCGGGATTTTTCCGCCAGCATGGGCTCGTTGGGGTGGCCGATGGCCGCGTAGCGAACCGACTCGTGCTGGAACAGGCTTTCGATCACCTGCATGCCCATTTCCCGATCCAGGCTGTACACGGCCTGGGTCGATGGGTCGCGGAACATCCCCAGAATGCGTTGCGCGTCATTGGCAACCGCCTGGCGCGTCTTGTAGGCATCGAACACGATCTGCGCGCAGCTCAGTACCACTCCCACTACCAGTGCCGACAGCAGCACTACGCGGAGCAACTTGAGTGACAAGCTGTTCTTCAATTCCAGCTTCAAAGGCAATTCCTTGTGTCGATGCTTACAGCGTCAGTCAGACGAGAGTATTGGCAATCTCGACCTAGCCGTCAAAGGGCCATCATCACTGGTGGCACTTTTTGTTCTCAAGGATCGGTCATGGTGCGTGGCAATCCATCTGGCCGTGCCCCTTGCTCTGTGTCGGTGCGAATTTCACGGACTTGAGCGCTATCTGATATGGCAAATGGCTGGCACAAGAGTTGCGAAGGCTGACGTGACCATTATGAGGGGGCTCGGATGAAAACACTGTGGCTGTGGTTCGTCGCTGTCTGCTTTACCCCGTACGCACATGCCGCCGATGACGAGGCGATCAATATCGCCTGGATCGTGCTGGCCAGTGTCCTGGTGTTCTTCATGCAGGCCGGTTTTGCCCTATTGGAAAGCGGCATGTCGCGTGCGAAGAACGCGGTCAACGTGATGATGAAGAACTACATGGACAGCTGCGTGGGCGGCATCGTCTTCTGGCTGGTGGGCTTCGGCCTGATGTTCGGCAGCAACCTCACGGGCTGGTTCGGCATGAGCCATTTCGGTCTGCACGAGGGCGAGCCCTGGGATTACACCTTTCTATTGTTTCAGATGATGTTCGCCGTCACTGCGGCGACCATCGCCAGTGGCGCGATGGCCGAACGCACGCGCTACTCGGCGTATCTGATCGGCGCGGTGCTGATCAGTGGTGTGATCTACCCGATATTTGGCAGCTGGGTATGGAGCGGTGTGTACGGTGGTCAGGGCTGGTTGGCCAAGATGGGATTCGTCGACTTCGCCGGTTCTACCGTGGTGCATAGCGTCGGCGCCTGGTGCGCCCTGGCCGGCATTCTAGTGCTGGGGCCACGGCTGGGCCGCTTCGGCAGTGATGGTGAGGCGCGGATGATTCCTGGGCACAATCTCGGCATGGTGGCGTTGGGTGGTTTCATCCTCTGGTTCGGTTGGTTCGGCTTCAATGCCGGCAGCAACCTGGAGGTCAGCACCAGTCTGGGGTTGATCGCGCTGAATACCCACCTCGCCGCTGTTTCTGGCGCCATTGGTGCCCTGTTGGCACAACGCAGCACCGCCAGCCCGATCCTGCTGACCACCACCGTCAACGGTTCGCTCGGAGGGCTGGTGGGGATTACCGCCGGCTGCGCAACGATGGCGCCGGGCTTCGCTGCCCTCAGCGGGCTGCTGGCTGGTTTCGTGGTGGTGTTTGGTATGCGCCTGCTCGACCGGCTGCGTATCGACGATGTCGTCGGTGCGGTGTCCGTGCATGGCTTCGCCGGCATCTGGGGCACGCTGGCCGCGGGGTTGTTCTATCAGGGCGACCTGTTCAACTGGTCGCGCGTGGCGATTCAAGCGTTGGGCGCCGCTTCTGCTTTCCTCTGGGCATTTCCCATGGCGCTGCTGATGTACCTGCTGCTGGCCAAGACCATCGGTCTGCGCGTGACACCACAGCAGGAACAGCGCGGGCTGGATTTTGCCGAGCACGCCGAGGTCGGGTACCCAGAATTCAACCTGGCGCAGACCTTCGATAGCGAGCAGTGGTCGAGGAGGGGCTGAGGATGAGACTGAGCCTTCGTCGCCGCGCAATCTATACCGGTCTGGCCGGACATTTCTCCGAGGAGGAGGTCTGGCCCCTGTTGGCATTGTGGGAGAGCAAGTACGCCGACAAGCCGCCCTTTGCACTCAATGAGTTTCTCGCCGAGGTGGTGCTGCGTACCGAGCGCAAGCTCGAGCGTGCGCGACTGTATCGCGAACTGGTCGGCGCCTTGACCGGGCCACCCTCGCAGCTGTTGCCGGATCCGGAAGAGCAATTGCTGGCCTGGCGCCAGGGCCGCAACGAGGCGATTCGTAGCGTGGCCAAGCCGGATGCTGCCGCACAGAAAACCTTCCTGTCGCTCAGCCAGGCATTGCTGGAGCAACTGGAGGTGCCGCAGCAGCAGGCCTTGCGTCGATTCGCTTCTGGCAACCTGGGAGGGATGCAGGTGGGGGCGGAGTTGGCCACGCGGCTGCGGGCCTGGCTGGAGCAGGGGACGCAAGAGGGTATAGAAAGCCTCGGTCTGGAACAGCTGCGCAAGCTGCTCAATCTGCTCTATATCGGCTTGTGCGAGTTTCTCGGTCCAGTGCGGGCGGATCGGGTGCTGAGTCAGGCGGTCGCCCGGGTGGAGGAACAGGGTGTGGCCTTTTCGCCGCGGCGCCTGCTTTAGCGGTGATGAAGCAGCGCCTCGGGGCAGAAACGAAAAACCCGGCCGAGAGGCCGGGTTCTTGCGTTACGAGGCTTGGACTCAGGCCGCGTAGTTCTGGGCAACGAAGTCCCAGTTGACCAGGTTCCAGAACGCTTCGACGTACTTCGGACGCAGGTTGCGGTAGTCGATGTAGTAAGCGTGTTCCCAGACGTCGCAGGTCAGCAGCGGGGTGTCGCCGCTGGTCAGTGGGCAGCCGGCGCCGATGGTGCTGGCCAGAGCCAGGGAACCGTCAGCTTTCTTCACCAGCCAGCCCCAGCCGGAACCGAAGGTGCCGATGGAAACCTTGCTGAACTCTTCCTTGAACTTGTCGAAGGAACCGAAGGCAGCGTTGATGGCGTCAGCCAGGGCGCCGGTCGGTTGGCCACCGCCATTGGGCGACAGGCAGTTCCAGTAGAAGGTGTGGTTCCACACCTGAGCGGCGTTGTTGAAGATGCCGCCCGAGGAAGTCTTGACGATCTCTTCCAGGCTCTTGCCTTCGAACTCGGTGCCCGGCACCAGGTTGTTCAGGTTCACCACGTAGGTGTTGTGGTGCTTGTCGTGGTGGAATTCCAGGGTCTCGGCGGAAATGTGCGGCTCGAGAGCGTTCTTTTCGTAAGGCAGCGGCGGCAATTCGAAAGCCATGGTCTATCTCCTACTCAGGTCGTGTGCGGTATGCGCATGAGGCCGTTCACGGGCGGCCGGAACAGCAGGCCAGTGCGGTGTTCCGCTACAGCCTGCAGGCGGCGGGAGTTTCCACTCCTTGCGCCGCAGAACGGGGATCATAGCACCGGCCCCCCGGCTTAACCACGCAACAACTGTGTGGGAAAGCCGATGCCAGGGCCTCTACGTCTCCGTATGTGGGGTTCGACCGCGGCGTGTGGGAGGTGTTGCTTTTTAAAGTGCTCCGGCCTTCTTCCAGGCCAGGTAACTGCTGACCAGCTCCGGACCCAGTTCACCTGGCCGGGCGTCGAGCACTGGCACGTCGTGGGCGGCGAGGCGCTCGTGCAGCTCGGCGCGGGCGTTGAGGTAATCCAGCGTGCCGCAGTAGGCCAGGGCCTGATCGAACTGCTCCACGGGCGTCTGGCGCAGGCGATCGAGTGCCTCTTCGCGCAGGCTTGCAATCAACACCCGATGCTGGCGCGACAGGCGCTTCACGGCGGCGAGAAGATCCTGATCATCTTCATCGCGCAGGTTGGTCACCAGCACGACCAGGGCACGGCGCCGCTGGCGGGCCAGCAGAAGGTCGGCTGCCGCACTGAAGTCAGCCGGTTGCTGGCTGGTTTCCAGGTCGTAGACGGCATTGAGCAGTACGTTGAGCTGAGCCGGCCCTTTGACCGGAGCCAGATAGCGCGACTGATTGCCGGCGAAGGTCGCAAGGCCCACGGCATCGCCCTGGCGCAGCGCCACGTAACTGAGCAACAGCGTGGCGTTGAGTGCGTGATCGAAATGCGAGAGTTCATCGTCCTGGCTGCGCATGCGTCGGCCGCAATCGAGCAGGAAGACGATCTGCTGGTCGCGCTCGTCCTGGTATTCGCGGGCAATCGGCGTGCGCTTGCGCGCGGTGGCCTTCCAGTCGATCTGGCGCAGGGTGTCGCCGTCACGAAACTCGCGCAACTGGTGGAACTCCAGGCCCAGGCCACGGCGTGGGCGTTGGCGTACACCGAGCTGGCTGAGCCAGTCATCCACAGCCTTGAGCTGGGCGCCATACAGGCGAGCGAAATCGGGGTAGACGCGGCTTTCGTCGGGTAGCTCCAGCAGACGTCTGGCCTGCCACAGGCGCAACGGGCTGGGCAGTGCCAGTTCGCAATGGCTGAAGTGGAAATGCCCACGCACCAGTGGCTTGAGGCGATAGAGGATGCGCGTCTGCTGGCCTGGCCGCAGGCTCATGCGTTGCGGCAGGTGCTCGAATGCCATGCCTTCGGGAATGTGATCGAAGACTTCGATCTCCAGGGCCTGGGGGTAGTCGTGATGAGCCGTCAGTTGCACCTCGCTCCAGCGCCCGAGCGGCAGGTTGCCCGGCAGCGTGCGCACCACGCGTGGCGAGGGCAGGCGGCGCAGCCACAGGGCGTCGAGCGTGGCGAGCAACGCCAGGGCTACCAGCAGGCCCCAGGCAATCGGCATCACGTTACTTGCCAGGCGTATGCCGAGCAGGGGCAGGGCGCCGAGTAGCACGGCGGCAGCGAACAGGCCGCCGAGCAGCCCGAGGAGCAGGCGCGAGGGTTTCATAGGCGAGGAGCCGGCACCTGGTCGAGCAACTGTTGCAGCACCTGATCCACCGACAGGCCTTCGATATCCAGCTCCGGAGCCAGCCGCACGCGGTGACGCAATACGGCCAGGGCGCAGCTCTTGATGTCATCGGGCAGGACGAAATCACCGCCGCGCAGCAGCGCCCGCGCCCGTGCGCCACGTACCAGAGCGATGGAGGCGCGCGGGCCGGCGCCCATGGCCAGGCCAGGCCAGCTACGGGTGGCGCGGGCCAGGCGTACGGCGTAGTCGAGCACCTGATCGTCCAGCGGCAGGTCGCTGGCGATCTTCTGCAGGGCCAGCACATCCCTGGCCTGCAGCAGGGTACGCAGCGGGCTGACCTCGAGCATGTCGGCCTTGGCCGAGCGGGTTACCTGGCGCACCATGTTGAGCTCTTCGTTCTGCTCCGGATAGTCCATGCGCAGCTTGAGCATGAAGCGATCCAGCTCGGCCTCCGGCAGCGGATAGGTGCCTTCCTGCTCGATCGGGTTCATGGTCGCCAGTACCATGAATGGCAGCTGTACGGCCAGCGCGCGGCCTTCCAGGGTCACCTGGCGTTCCTGCATCACTTCCAGCAACGCGGCCTGCGTCTTGGCCGGGGCGCGGTTGATTTCGTCGGCCAGCAGCAGGTTGGTGAACACCGGCCCTTTGCGCAGTTTGAACTGCTCGCTCTGCATGTCGTACACGGCATGGCCGGTGACATCGCTGGGCATCAGATCCGGGGTGAACTGGATGCGTGCGAACTCGCCGCCGAAGCAACGCGCCAGCGCACGCACCAGCAGGGTCTTGCCGAGACCGGGAACGCCTTCGACGAGCACGTGACCGCCGGCGATCAGGGCGGTGAGCACATCGTCGATCACCGTATTCTGGCCGATCACGGCCTTGCGCAGTTCAGCGCGCAGTGCCTGGGCCAACTGGCTGGCCCGCTGGCGCTGTTGGGCCTGCGGATTACTGGCGGGCGTGGCGGGGGCCTCGTTGACTGGCGTGATTTCGGCGTCGGGTGTCTGTTCGCTCGTCATAGGGCATTCCTGAGGGTTTGCAGGTGCGCGACCTGGCGGGTGAAATCGGTGGCGGAAAGGCGTTTCTGTGGCAGCGGGCGCATGGCCAGGCTGATTTCCCTGGCCGGCAGACGGGTCAGGCGACCCAGTACCTGCCATTGCTCGGCCACGGCGAGTTTTTCGAAACCGGGGTGACGGCGCCGCGCACGGCGCTGGATGTCTTGCTGCAGGCCCTTGAGCAGGCTGTGCTGGCCGCTACGGCGGAGCATGAAGTCGGCGCTGCCACGCAGGTGTTCTTCCAGTTGCCGACGTGCACGGCTGGCTGGCGCTTGTAGCGGGCCGTGGCGCATGCCGAGGTGCCAGAGGCCGGCGACGATCAACAGAGCCAGCACCGCCAGCGCCAGCGGGAAATGGCGCAGCAGCAGGCTTGCCAGGCTGTCGCTGTCAGCGTGGTAGAGCAGGGTCACATCGCTGTCCTGGCCGAGATACCAGAGCAGCCAGGCATGGTCGTATTCGTCGATGTTGCGGTTCTGCCAGATCCACGGGTCACTGAGTACGGTGATCAAGCCGTCGCCGTGATAGAGCTGCAGCAAGTGGGTAGCCAGAGCACTGTTGGCCCAGGCGTGGGCGCGGTTCTGCGAGTCGTACAGGTGGTAGTCGGTGTCGAAGGCGATATAGGCCGGTGCCTGCTCGTTTTCCAGGTAGAGCTTGGTCAACTGCGGATAGGCTTCGCCGTCTTCACTCGCTTCGTCCGCGCTGCTCTCTTCTTCGTCCAGCTCGTCGCTCATGTATTGCTGGATGCCGAGCAGATCGAGCAGCAGATCGCCACTCTTGCCCTCGTCCTCATCCCACAGGCGTTCGGCGATCAGCAGCAGATGACCGCCATTGGCTGTCCATTGCAGTAGTTTTTCGGCCTGACGTGGGGTCATGTTGCTGCGGTCGGCCAGCAGCATCAGGGTCTGGCCCTGGCTGGGCAGACCGTCGAGCACTTCCAGGCTGTCGGCGCGGCGCGCAGTGATGTTCTGCAGGCGCAGGAAGTGTTCGGCGGCCAGGTAAGGAGTGCTGTCCACTTCTGGCGAGGGGCCGTGTTCGATGACGTCTTCATAGGGCTCAAGCTTGCCCAGCAGGTAATTGGCGAGCAGACCCAGCACCAATAGCAGGGCCATGCCCAGGATGAATCCGGCGCGCCGACTCATGGTGTGCGCCCCTGGCCGAACAGGTTGCGCCAACCCTGACACAAGCCCAGGCGTAGCGCCTCGGCAGGCAGACGATGACCATAGGCCAGCGCCTGCCAATGGCCGGTGAGCTGCTGGCTGTAGTCTTCCAGATCCTGCTGTTGCAATCCGGCGACCAGATGCAGGACTTCGCCCTCGGTGTGCGATTGTTTCAGCGGCAACCGATGCTCATGCAGCAGGCGGCTGAGCAGGGCGCGATAAAGCAGACCGAGGGCCGCGCGAGGTTGCTCGGCCCACAGTCGCTCGGCCTCGCTGGCGACGTCGTCAGGCAGGCTTTCTGGTGCCAGTTCCAGGCCGAACAACTGATCGGGGGTCGATACCTTGCTCCGTAGTGGCAGGCCAATACGTTCGCCGAAGATCTGCAACCATTCCCGGTAACGCCAGAGGATGAAGGCCAGCAGGGCGACGAGAGCACCCCACAACAGCACTTCGAATATCTGTGCGACGACATCCAGACTCTTCCACCACTCGCCAAGCTTGAGCAGGTTCTTGAGCATCTCGAGCAGGGCTTCGAGGTCTTGCGGGTCGGCTTCCTGGGCCGGTTTTTCCTCGCCCAGGCGCCAACGTGTGACGGTTTCACGATGCTGGAACGGTGGTTCGTCGAGCAGGGATTCGATGCCGGCGCGCGCTGCCTGGCTGGTCAGCTGTTGTTTGAGCAGGCGTGGTGCGTCAGGGCCTTGCAGTTCGGCTTGTTCGCTGGCGCTCGCGGGCGTTTCGGCCCAGGCATCGCTCGGCAGTTGGCTCAGCAGCAGGGCGCAGCCAAGCAACACGGCATAGGCGCTGCCGGTCAGGCGCTGGCGCAGGCGGCGGAAGGTCAGTTCGATGTCCCAGGCTTCCAGCGCGGTACGTCGATTGAGATAGAGGGTGAAACCGCAGGCGACGTAGACCGGTTCCCAGAGAATCAGCAGCAGCACGTACAGCAGGTTGGACAGGTGTTCCAGCCAGAGCCATTGACCACTGCTGGCGGCGATCAGGGTTTCCCAGCTCCAGTTGGTTTCCACCTGCTGCGGCAACATCAGGTAGAACAGTGCGGCCAGACCCATCCACAGGGCGATTTCCAGGTGCACACCGACCAGCGTCAGCCAGGTGGCGGCGCCGCTGTCGCGCTGGCCGAGGACGATCAGGCGCTGGCTGCGTGCCTGGCCAGACAAACCTTCGAGCTGCAGTACCGGCAGGTCGAAGCTGCGTGTCGGGCTCAGGCGGCGCCAGGTGAGGCTGGCCAGCAGTTGCGGCCACAGCAGGCGTGGCAGGGCCCGTAGGGACTGTTTCAACGACGGTGTGTTGCCGAACAGTGCCTGCGACAGGATGTACAACGGCAAGCGCTCGTAAGCAGGCTTGAGCCACCAGAAGATGAAGATTGCCCAGCCCGGGTACTGCCAGAGCACTGCGCAGAGCAGGGCGAACAACGGCAGGGTAACCAGTGCCCAGCTCGCCATCAGCAAGCCGGCGTGACGACGCGCGAGCAGCACGCCGAGGTCGATGGCTTCCCAGGCGGTACGCGGACGGATGGCGACGCTGGCTTCAGTCAGGCGCATGTTGCCTCCGGCCGGCTAGCAGCAGGTACATCAGCACCAGCGCCCAAAGACCTGTACCCACCGCGTACTTGATGTCGGGGCTGGCGAAGGTGGTCGATGACCAGAAGGCTTCGATGAACGCCGCCAGCAACAGGAACAGGATCACGCCGGCGACCAGCTGGATTGCTTTGCCGGCGGCCAGGCGCAAGGCCTCTCCACGCGGTAGGCGACCCGGTGCCAGCAAGGCCCAGCCGAGCTTGAAGCCGGCGGCGCCGGCCAGGGCGATGGCGGTCAGTTCGAATGCGCCATGGCCGATGACGAACGACCAGAACGGCTCGCCGTAGCCGATGCGGGTCAGGTGACCGGCCACTGCGCCGATCATCAGACCGTTGAACAGCAGGAAGAACAGGCTGCCCAGGCCGAGCAACAGGCCGCTGGCGAAGGTCTGAAAGGCGATGCCGATATTGTTCATGATGTAGAAACCGAACATCACCCAGTCGTCGCCCGAGCCACGTTCGCTGAAACGGCCAAGGCGCCGCGCATCGGGGTCATACATGCGCTCCATCTCGCTGACCTGATCGGGACTGACCAGGCTGTAGATCAGCTCCGGGTAGAGGTAGGTGAGCAGTCCCATCAGGCCCAGGCTGCCGAAGAACAGCAGACTGGCTGCACAGACCGCGCGCCATTCACTGCGCACCAGGCGAGGGAAACCGCCGAACAGGAAGCGGATCAGCTGTGCGCCGAGGTGGCTGCGGTGACGGTAGAACTGCTGGTGGCCGCGCATGGCCAACTGTTGCAACTGATCGATCAGGTGGCTGCTGTAGCCTCGCGCCTGTGCCAGCGCCAGATGCTGACAGAGTTGCCGGTAGTTGGCGGCGAAGCGGCTGTTGGACTTGGGGTCTGCCTTGCCCCGCTCGAGTGCTTCGAGTTGAACGGCGAAATTATCCCAGTCGACCTGGTGGCGATTTTCGAACAGGCTTTGCTTCATGGCGTGGTTCCCAACAGGCCGCGTGCGATGCCGTTGAGGCGCGCTTCGGTCTGCTCGGCGGGTACCTGCAAGGGCTCGGCCAGCAGCGCCGCGAGTTCGGCGCGGCGGGCGGCGGACAACTGACCGCCACGTTCGGCGAAACCGAGCAGGGCCCGTTGTTCGATCAGGCTGAGCGGGAAGGGCGGCGGCAGCGGTTCGGCGTCCGGTAATTGCGGACGCGCTACGGCGGCATCGCGGTAGACCACCAGGGTGCCGGCGGCGATATCGCCGAGACGTTTGAACGCCGGATGGTTCAGGCAACTGATGATGCCCAAGGTGTAACCGAACGGCAGGATGTCGACGAAACGCAGCAGGTTGCGTGTCAGCGAGGCGGCCCAGCCGATGGGCGTGCCGTCATCGTGCACCACTCGCAGGCCGAGCATCTGCTTACCGGGCGAGCGGCCCTGGTTGAGCACTTCGAACAGCACCATGTACCACCAGGTCACGAGAAACAGCAGGATGGTGCCCAGGCCCATGCCGAACTGACCGAGAAGACCGAGGACGATGAACATGACAGCCAGAATCAGGCCGCGGATCGCCAGGTCGATGGCGAAAGCCAGGGCGCGCGGCACCAAACCGGCTGGACGCAGATGCAGGTCGATGCCTTCCGGCGTCTCGACCTGGTAGCGGGTGTCCAGGGGCGGCTGGCTAAGCGGAAAGCTGGCGCTTGAGCGTGAGGGCATGGCGGACTGCATCAGGGAAAGCCCGATGCTAGCGAGCAGCGGGTCGATAACGCAACCGGGCCGAACGATTCGGCCCGGTCAGGTCAGCTCATTGGCCGGCAGGCAGCACGCCAAAGATCGTGCGGTAGAGAACGCCCATGGCGACGACCATCAGCGGGATGGTCCAGACCAGGCCGATGCCCAGCGGAATGGCGCTGACCATGACGATCAGGCCGAGCAGCAGGAACAGGCCGAAGACCTTGAACCAGTGCTGGGTGATGGCCTTGCGCGAGGCTTCCAGCGCCTGCCATGGCGACAGACCGCGCTCGACCACCAGCGGGATGGCCAGCAGGTAGGCGACGGCCAGGTAGATGCCAGGAATCAGCAGCAGGATCATGCCAAGGTAGATCAGCAGCATCATCACCAGCGCGGTGATGATCAGTGGCATGGTGCGGCCGAAGTGGCTGAAGATCTCGTTGAAGCTGAGTGGCTGATCAGCCGCGCGGCGGATCCCCACCATGTTGATGCCGGCCATGAAGGGGTAGGCCAAGGCCGAGGCCAGCAGCGAGATCACGATCTCGCCAGCGAACATGATGAACAGGTTGTCGCTCAGTGCGCTGAAGATACCGACGACACTTCCGAGGATGAAGGACGCGGCCAGCAGCACCACGTAGAACACCAGGAAACCGCCGATGATGATGCCCTTGGTGCCACTGACCTTGCTCCAGGATTCGCTGAGCAGATCACCGATGCTGAAGTCGTAGCCACGAGCCAGGGCTTCTTCGATGCTGGGCGTCTGGTCGCTGACGGGCAGTTGCAGGTTGCTGACGGGGGCGGCGTAGGGATTGGGGGCAGTGCTGTCACTCATGGCGGCATCCTTGTTCATGAGAATGGGGGAAGGCCGCAATGCTAGTGGCAGAGGTGTTGGGCCTACAAGAGGCTGCATGCCGAGGCGTGCAGCCTCTGTGCGCTGGTTCAAGCTTTGCTGACGGCGGTGTAGCAGGACACGGATGTTAGACTCCCAGCACTTTGCATTGAAGGAACCGCAGATGGCCTCCAGCATCTTCTGGTACGACTATGAAACCACTGGCATCAACCCGCGTAGCGACCGTCCGCTGCAGGTGGCTGGTATTCGCACTGACGAGTCGCTCAACGAGATCGGTGAGCCGCTGAACATCTACTGCCAGCCCAGCGACGACATCCTGCCGCATCCGGCTGCGTGCCTGGTCACCGGTATCGATCCGCAGCGTCTGCGTCAGCAGGGTCTGGGCGAGGGCGAGTTCGTCACCCGCGTGCATGCTGCACTGTCTGCACCGGGTACCTGCGGTGCCGGCTACAACAGCCTGCGCTTCGATGATGAGGTGACCCGTTACAGTCTCTACCGCAATTTCTTCGACCCTTATGCCCGTGAATGGCAAGGGGGTAACAGCCGCTGGGATCTGATCGATCTGGTGCGCACGGCATACGCGCTTCGCCCCGAGGGCATCGAGTGGCCGCAAGAGGATGGGCGGGTGACGCTCAAGCTGGAGCGCCTGACCCAAGCCAATGGCATCGATCATGGCCAGGCCCACGATGCGCTTTCCGACGTGCGCGCGACCATCGGCCTGGCTCGGCTGCTGCGTGAGCGTCAACCGCGTCTGTACGACTTCCTCTATCAGTTACGCAGCAAGCAGCGGGTGATGGATCAGATTCGCCTGCTGCAGCCACTGCTGCATGTTTCCGGGCGCTTCTCGGCTGCGCGCCATTACCTGGCGCCGGTCTTGCCGCTGGCCTGGCATCCGCGTAACCGCAATGCATTGATCGTCTGCGACCTGCAGGCCGACCCGAGCGTGTTGCTGGATCTGGATGCCGAGACGCTGCGTAGCCGTCTCTACACGCGGCGCGAGGATCTGGCGGAAGGGGAAGTGCCAGTCCCGCTGAAACTGCTGCATATCAATCGCTGCCCGGTGGTCGCTCCCCTGTCTGTGCTGCGTGATGCGGATCGGCAGCGCCTGGGCCTGGACTGGTCGCTCTGCGAGCGCAACGTCGAGACGCTCAAGACGGCGCAGGCGCTATGGCAAGACAAGCTGGCGACGATTTACCAGGAGGAAGCATTCGCCGGCAGCGCTGACCCGGAACAGCAGCTATATGACGGTTTCATCGGTGATCGTGACCGCCGCCTGTGCGAGCAGGTGCGCAATGCGCAACCGCAGGAGCTGGCTTCGCGAGACTGGCCATTCGATGACGCACGTTTGCCGGAACTGCTGTTTCGTTACCGTGCTCGTAACTTCCCGGACACGCTCTCGCCGCCCGAGCAGCAGCGCTGGACGGACTTTTGCCGTCAACGTCTGAGCAACCCGGAGTGTGGCGCGCCCAATACGCTGGAGCAATTTCGCGTGGCACTCGAGGCGATGCGTGGTGATTGCAGTCCGAGCCAGATACAGCTGCTTCAGCAATGGCAGGCTTATGCAGAGCAATTGCAGGTGCGCTACGGCTTGGAATAATCGAATTGGTGAGCTGGATTGTGCAAAAAATCAGTGGGCGCAGGGGAAAGTGCCGACGGCTCTGTGCGGTAAAAGTGAACTCGGGAACTTTTATCTGAACGTCTGAACTATCGGCAGTTCAATCGATTCAGCGTTCGTGCTCTGGCTCGATAAGCTGGCGGTTTCTGGCAACGGGGTGAGCAATTGCCTGAAACTGTTTTCTCGGTCAACTCTGGGAAAAGTTGTAGGCATAAAAAAACGCCAGCATGGCTGGCGTTTTGCGGGTGTTGCACAAGCGTTAGCCCAGCAGAGTGGCCCAACCTTCAACAACATCGGCGCCCCACTTGGCTTTCCACTCTTTCAGCGTCTTGTGGTTGCCGCCTTTGGTTTCGATCACTTCGCCGCTGTGCGGGTTCTTGTATTGCTTGACCTTGCGGGCGCGCTTGGTAGCGGCAGGCTTGGTGGCGCGAACGCCCTTGGCGCTTTTGGCTTCCGGGTCGAGCAGGGCGATGATGTCACGCAGGGACTTCTGGTATTCGCCCATCAGGGTGCGCAGCTTGCCTTCGAACTCCAGCTCTTTCTTCAGCTTGTCATCTTGCGACAGGTTCTTCAGGCGCTCTTGCAGCTCTTTGATGGCTTCTTCGGTGGCGCGGTATTCATTGATCAGCGACATGGGCATTACCTTGGCGTGAATAAGTTTTAGTAGTGAACAGTGGGCTAATAATAGTCAGGCACTTTAAACAAGTAAACAGCGTACAAAGAAATAACCTATGTGCAGTGCAACCCTTTGTGTCGGCTAGGGTTGAATTAATTCGATTGTTTCAACTGTGTGTAAAGTTTTGGCATTGCGCGTTGTGGCGATGTTTGCGTGCCAGCCGAGGGCGTATCGCCACGCATTATTCGGAGCCGCGCTACTGCAGTTTTCCGGGCTTGTCGTTAGAATGAGCGACTTTTGCGCCGTCATTGGGGTTTTGTATATGCGCACGTTCAGATTGGTCATCGCCTGCCCGGATCGCGTTGGTATCGTGGCCAAGGTCAGTAGTTTCCTGGCGACTTACAACGGCTGGATCACCGAGGCGAGCCATCATTCCGATACGCAAAGTGGCTGGTTCTTCATGCGCCATGAAATCCGTGCCGACTCGCTGCCGTTCGAGCTTGATGGTTTCAAACAGGCTTTCGCGCCCATCGCGCGCGAATTTTCCATGGAGTGGCGCATCACCGATTCGGCGGAGAAAAAGCGCGTCGTGCTGATGGCCAGCCGTGAATCGCACTGCCTGGCCGATCTGCTGCACCGCTGGCACAGCGATGAGCTCGATTGCGATATTCCCTGCGTGATTTCCAACCATGACGACCTGCGCAGCATGGTCGAATGGCACGGCATTCCCTATTTCCATGTGCCGGTCAATCCGCAGGACAAGGCACCGGCCTTCGCCGAGGTAGAACGCCTGGTCAAGGAACATGGGGCCGACGTCATCGTGCTGGCGCGCTACATGCAGATTCTGCCGCCTGCGCTGTGCAGCGAGTACGCGCAGCGGGTGATCAACATCCACCACAGCTTCCTGCCATCCTTCGTCGGTGCCAAGCCTTATCACCAGGCTTCATTGCGCGGCGTCAAGTTGATCGGGGCCACTTCGCATTACGTTACCGAAGAGCTGGATGCCGGCCCGATCATCGAACAGGACGTTGTACGCGTGACCCATCGCGACGATATCGAGGAAATGGTGCGTCTTGGCAAGGACGTGGAAAAAATGGTGCTCGCACGTGGGCTACGCTATCACTTGGAAGACCGGGTTCTGGTGCATGACAACAAGACGGTCGTGTTCGACTGAGTTCGCCAGGCACCAGCGCTCCGGTAGGCAGTACCACAACAGGCGCCTCTGAACGCGCAAGCGATAACCACGCCGTTGGTTTCAGAGGTGTCTACTAGGAGGTTGTTCATGCTCAATTCGATCAAGGTTCGGGACTACATGACTCGCCATCTGGTGACTTTTCGGGCCGAGACCGATCTGTTCACCGCTATTCACCGCTTGCTGGAGCACCGCATCTCGGGTGCGCCAGTGGTGGATGACCAGGGCGAGCTGATTGGTCTGCTGTCGGAGGGTGATTGCCTGCGTGGCATTCTCTCGGGGGCCTATTACGAGGCCATCGGGGGCAATGTCGGCACCTACATGACCAAGGTGGTGGAGACGGTTTCCCCGGAGGCCGACATCATCGAAGTGTCCGAGCGTTTCCTGCGTGGTCGTCGTCGGCGTATGCCGGTCGTCGAAGGTAATCGCCTGATCGGTCAGATCAGCCGCAGTGACGTTCTGCGGGCGGTCAAGGCATTCGCCCAGCATGAAAACAACAAGACTCAGGAAGCCAGCTGACAGGCAGGTGGTGCGATGAGCGATCCACTGGATCGGGCGACGTCCAAGGCGCCGCCCACCCTCGGTGAAGGTTGCGTTCGGCGCTACGATCCCGAGGCGCTGAGCAGTGAAGACGGCACCGAATTTCCCGATGCTGCCGAACTGTGGCGCAAGTTGCAGGAGACGCAGGCCGAAGAGCCCGCAGAGGGTTCTGAATGATGGTCGCAGCATGAATCAGGGGCGCTCCAGGCGCCCCTGATTCATTTTGATGGCAGCGATGTAGGTGCCACCACGTACCCTGCTTCAGATGCGGAAACTGTCGACCAGGTGCTTCAGGCGTATCGCCTGTTGTTCCAGGTCGCCACAGGCGCGCAAGGTGGCCTGCAGGTTTTCCACGCCTTCCTGATTGAGGGTGTTGATCTCGATGATGTCCATGTTCAGGGATTCGATCACCGAAGTCTGCTCTTCGGTCGCGGTCGCCACCGACTGGTTCATGCCGTCGATCTCGCCGATGCGCGCGGTGACCGTGCCCAGGCGTTCACCGGCCTGATTGGCGATTTCCACGCTGTTCTCGCTGTAGCGCTGGCTCTCGGTCATGGTGGTGACCGACTCGCGTGAACCGACCTGCAGTTCCTCGATCATCTTCTCGATTTCCTGCGCCGACTCCTGAGTGCGGTGCGCCAGGTTGCGCACCTCGTCGGCCACCACGGCGAAACCGCGACCAGCCTCGCCCGCACGGGCCGCTTCGATGGCGGCATTGAGCGCAAGCAGGTTGGTCTGCTGGGAAATACTCTTGATCACTTCGAGAATCTGGCCGATGTCCACCGTCTTGCTGTTGAGCATCTCGATCTTGGCGCAGGCGTCGCTGATCTTTTCCGACAGCTCGCTCATCGACTGGATCGCCTGCTGTACCACCTTGCCGCCATCCTCGGCCTGGTGGCGCGCATCGGATGCCTGGCTCGAGGCGTCGGCGGCGTTACGGGCGATTTCCTGGGCGGCGGCGCCCAGCTGATTGATCGCCGCCGCCACGCTGTTGGTGCGGCTGGCCTGCTCGTCGGAGTTGGCCATCGACGAGTTCGAGGCGCCGACTACCAGCTTGGCCACCTCGTTGACCTTGGTGGTGGCTTGCGACACTTCGCGAATCGAGCCGTGGATACGCTCGACGAAGCGATTGAATGAGCTGGCCAGTGCGCCGAACTCGTCGTTGGACTGGATGGCCAGGCGCTTGGTCAGGTCGCCTTCGCCCTGAGCGATGTCTTCCATCGCCTTGCCCATGGTGGTCAGTGGCTGCATCAGCACGCGAATCAGCAGGCCGAGCAGGGCGATGATCAAGACCACGGCGATGACCGTGGCGATGATGGCCGAGGCGCGGAATTCGGTGAGCATGGAATAGGCCTTGGCCTTGTCCACCGACAAGCCGACATGCCATTGCACCGACGGCAGCCCGGTGACCGGTGCGAAGGTGAGGATGCGGGGCTCTCCATCGAGCGTCACTTCGCTGAACTGGTTGCTGATGCGCGGCGTGTCCTGCGGATAGATGTCCTTGAGGTTCTTCATTACCCAGTTTTTGTTCGGGTGTACCAGGATCTTGCCGTCAGCGCTGACCAGGAAGGCGTAACCGATGCCATCGAAGTCCAGAGCGTTGATGATGTTCACCAGGGTCTGCAGGCTGAGATCACCGCCCACTACGCCCGCAGGTTGCGCGGGGGTGGCGATGGTGATGATCAGCTCGCTGGTCGCGGCGTCGACGTAGGGTTCGGTCAGGGTGGTGCCGCCAGCCGCCAGGGCGTCCTTGTACCAGGGGCGGGTGCGCGGGTCGTAGTCGGCGGGCATTTGCTCGTCCGGGCGCATGGTGAAACCGCCTGCCGCCGTGCCCAGGTAGGTGAAGGCGAAGGACGAGGTCAGAGCGCGTTGCTCCAGCAGTTTGATCACCCGCTCCGAATCACTGTCGTTGACGATCGACTGGGCGGTGCTTTCTACCAGCAGAATACGGCCGGACAGCCAGTTCTGAATGTTGCTGGCAGTGACGCTACCCATTTCCTGCAGGTAGCTTTCCAGATCTTTGCGGATGGCGTCACGTTGCAGATAGTCGTTGTAAAGGGTGAACAGGGAGAAGGCGACTATTACCACAAGCGAAGCGGCGAGCAGGATCTTGTGGCTGAACTGCAGGTTTTTAGTCATGGTGTCTTGCTTCCGGAGGGCTCTGGAACCAGTCTTGTGTTTTACCGCCTTGCCTGAATGGCAGTGGCGTGGGTGTTACGGTGAGCTCCGCTCGCTTTTGATCCGATGCCTGTGTCTGCATAGTTGCAGTAAAGCTCTAACCCAGGGGATGGCAAGATGCCTTTAAGTTCGCAGTTCATATTGGGTGCTGGTAGCGATGGACAACCGGTGGGGCAGTCGTTGCGGCTGGCCAACCGCCATGGCCTGATTGCAGGCGCCACCGGCACAGGCAAGACAGTCACGCTGCAGCGCCTGATCGAGACGTTCAGTGATGCTGGCGTAGCGGTATTCGCCGCCGATGTTAAGGGTGATCTCTGTGGCCTGGGCGCCGCCGGTACGCCGCAAGGTAAGATCGCCGAGCGTATCGCCAGCATGCCCTGGCTGGAGCACCGGCCGCAGGCCTATCCGTTGACCCTGTGGGATGTGCACGGGCAGAGCGGTCATCCGTTACGTACCACTCTCAGCGAGATGGGCCCGCTGCTGCTCGGCGCCTTGCTGGAGTTGACCGACAGCCAGCAGGCTGCGCTCTATGCCGCATTCAAGGTGGCGGATCGAGAAGGGTTGTTGCTGCTCGACCTGAAGGATCTGAAAGCGCTGCTCGGCTATCTCAAGGACAGCCCGCAGGTGCTTGGTGAGGACAGCGCGCTGTTCACCAATACCTCGGCGCAAGCCTTGCTGCGACGTCTGGCCAGTCTGGAACAGCAGGGCGCCGAGGCGTTGTTCGGCGAGCCGGCGTTGCAACTCGAGGATCTGCTGCATCCGGATCGTGATGGCCGTGGTCGTGTTCATCTCCTCGATGCCACTCGCCTCGTGCATGAAGCGCCCAAGGTCTACGCCACCTTCTTGTTGTGGCTGCTGGCCGAACTGTTCGAGCAGTTGCCGGAGCGCGGCGATGCCGACAAACCGGTGCTGGCATTGTTCTTCGATGAGGCCCACTTATTGTTCCAGGGCACGCCGAAGGCCCTGCAGGATCGTCTCGAGCAGGTGGTGAGGCTGATTCGTTCGAAAGGGGTCGGGGTGTATTTCGTCACTCAATCGCCGAGCGACTTGCCAGATGACGTGCTGGCGCAACTCGGCTTGCGTATTCAGCATGGTCTGCGTGCGTTCACCGCCAAAGAGCAGAAGGCGCTGCGCGCCGTGGCCGATGGTTTCCGTCCTAACCCGGCGTTCAACAGCCTCAGTGTGCTGACCGAGCTGGGGATTGGCGAGGCGCTGGTCGGCACGCTCGAAGAAAAGGGGACGCCCGCAATGGTGCAACGCGTGGCCATTGCACCGCCGCAATCACGTATTGGTCCATTGAGCGAGAATGAGCGCGCGGCGCTGGTGCGTCAGTCTTCCCTGGCCGGGCGTTATGACAAACCCATCGACCGCGAGTCGGCCTATGAGCTGCTCACCGCACGTGCTGCACAAGCTCGCAACGAGACGCCGGCGACGGTGCCTGGCAAGCAGAAGGCGGAACCGGGACTGGGCGAGATGGCCAGCGACCTGATCGGCAGTGCGATGAAGAGCGCGTTGCGTCAGGCCGCTAATCAGATCGGTCGGCAGCTGGTGCGTGGGCTGATGGGATCGCTGACGGGCAGCAAGAAACGTTAGCAATAGAGCGGCGCAACCAGCCATTGGCCACTCAGGCGGGTTGCGCACGCCCTACGCGTTGGTTTGTGTTGGGCGTGGCTAGCTGGCGGCTTCGTCGGCAGCTTCCAGCTTGTCCTGGCGTTCTTTTTCGATTTTTTCGATTTCTTTATCGAAAGCCTGATCGAGCAGGCTGGGTCTCTTGCGCCAGGGCTTGCGGTCAGGATCCGGTTGAGCGGCGTAGGTGATGACTTCCCCGCCGTATACATCCTTGTAACGTTGCGCCTGGCGCTCGAGTTCGGCGCGCAGTTCGTCTTTCGTCACGTGTGTTACCTGTAAAAGTGTGGTGATCGGCCCATACGACGCGTGAAACGCTCCGTTTCACTGTTGCGGTCGTAGGATAATCGAGAGGTTCATGACTTATCGGGCGGTGCGTGCACTACAAAGTTGCAGGTTTGGCACGGCCACCCGTTATTTTCAGTTACTGATGTATTGGTAACTTTTTCATGAGAAAAGTTGCAAGACGCAACTCGTACGTATTATCGCCAATGCCTTTCGAATGTCCAGCCATCAACCCGCAATTGCCTGATAATGCAGGCTGTATCGCAATTGTCGGCTTTCTCCAGCGGCCAGTAGGTGCAGGCCTGGATGCCCTTCCAGGTGATGCGCATTGACCGGGTGGGTAACGGGTTCGAAGCAGAAGAAGTTCTGTTCCTGGGGGCAGAACAACAGAAACACGTCAGTGCCTTCTGCCTGGCAGACAAGTTGATAGCCCGCATCCGGCTGAATGATGCGTGCGTTACCGGACCAGGCGGTAAAGGCATTGTCGACAAGTTGCTCGGGTAGTTGCGTGGGCTGTTCGAAGTTCCAGATATCGGGCAACTCGATCCATTGCTGGGAAAGTTTGTCTTCGCCACAAAGCCAGACGCCTTTGGCCGTCGCCTGCAATTGAGTCTGCGCGGTACGTGTCAGGTAAGGGTGCAGGCCGAGTCCGTACCAGGTGGGTTGGTCGCCCATGTGCGTGGTTTGTAACGTCAGGCTCAGGCGGCCGCCACTGAGTTGTACGTGCAGGCGTGCCTGGTAGGGAAATGGCTGTTGGCTGTCGAGTTGCAGTACGGCGCTGTCGGACGTCGTGTTCACCACCTGCCAGGGCTGCTGCCAGGCGCTGCCGTGGATCGGCAACGGTTCATGACCGGTGTTGGCTGTCAGCGGCTGCCAACCGGCTGGAGTGTCGAAGCCCCCGCCGCCGATGCGGTTCGACCAGGGCAGTAGTGGATAACACGCCAGTCGCCGCGGGTTGGCGCTGACCAGTGCCTGTTCGTCGCTGTGGCGCAATAATGGCCAGCCGTCGCTCAGGCGCGTCCAGTTGACCAGGCTGGCGCCCAATTCGGGGGCAATGGTCAGTTGCGTCACGTGATCGCTCAGCGTCAGCAAAGAAGTTGGCATTTGGCGTTCCAGAGGTGGTATTTGTCGGGAATTCATAGTGTCATCGTACAACTGCTGGGCTATCATTGCCGCAAACTCTTGAATCGAGAATCCGCCCGCCATGGAAATGCAAAACACCCCACCACGCGCTCGTCGCAAGCACCGCAGCCTGGCTCAGGAGTTGGTGGCCGACTTGTCGCAGCGCATTCGCGACGGGGTGATCAAGCGCGGTGAGAAGCTGCCGACCGAGTCGGCAATCATGGAAGAGCAGGGCGTCAGCCGCACCGTGGTGCGTGAAGCACTGTCGCGCTTGCAGGCCGCAGGCCTGGTCGAGACCCGCCATGGCATCGGCACCTTCGTGCTCGATACGCCCAGCGCCAGTGGTTTTCGCATCGACCCGGCAACCATCGTCACGCTGCGTGACGTGCTGGCCATTCTCGAACTGCGCATCAGCCTGGAAGTGGAGTCCGCCGGTCTGGCGGCCCAACGTCGCAGCGACGCGCAGTTGCAGGAGATTCGTCAGGCACTGGACGCGATCAACGAGAGTGCGGCCAGCTCCAGCGATGCGGTGTCCTCGGATTTCCAGTTCCACCTGCGCATTGCCGAGGCCACCGGCAACCGCTACTTCACGGACATCATGAGTCACCTGGGTACCAGCATCATTCCGCGTACCCGGGTCAATTCGGCCAGGTTGGCCCACGATGACCAGACGCATTACATGGCGCGCCTGGAGCGTGAACATGAGCAGATCTTCGAAGCCATCGCGCGTCAGGATGCCGAAGCGGCTCGTGCGGCCATGCGTCTGCACCTGACCAACAGCCGCGAGCGTCTGCGCCAGGCGCATGAAACTGCCGAGGCCGAGGCGCTGCACGGCTAAGAGCCTGTTCAAAGGCTGCTGCGCTTCGGTCCTGCCGCGTTAAAAACAGACTCTGACTGCTCATTTACAGCTCGTAAAGTCGAGCGCGACTCCGACCGGCCCTCGCCTGTTTTTGCCTTGCATAGCTCTAGCTCGCGAGACTTTGAATAGACTCTAAGGTTGGCGTAACGCCAGGCTGGTGCGTCATATGCACCAGCCGGCTATTCCCCGCACGCACAGCGTAGCGCCCCGCGACCGCCTAGCGGCGGTAGGCCAGGGCGACGATACCGCCGACCACGATCAGCCCGCCGATCACCTGCAGGCCACCAAGCACCTGGCCGAGCACCAGCCAGCCCAGCACCATGCCCGCCACCGGTTCCATGTTCATCACCGGCGCATTACGCGCGATGTTCAGGCGCGGCATGCAGATGAACAGGGTGGAGAAGGCCGCGCCGTAGAGCAGCACCAGGCAGGCCAGTGCGATCCAGCCCGCGCTGGCGTTGGGCAGGCTCAGACCGCCGGGAATCAGGCCGCTGCTACCCAGCAGGGTCGAGGCGCTGAACACCACGGCCAAGGTCAGCATGCTGCGCACCGAGCCGGCGATTTTCGACAGGCGATTTTCGGTGATCCATAGCGCCACGGCGAACACGGCGGCAGCGGTCAGGCTGAACAGGATGCCGGCGACCCACTCGCCATCCGGCGCATCGGCGCTGGCCAGACGACCAGGGACATCGAGCACCAGCACCAGGCCGAAGAGAATCACGCCCATGATGGCCAGCGCCTGGCGGGTTGGCGCCGCACCGCCGAGCGCCCAGGTGAGCAAAGCCAGCAGGATCGGCGAAAGGTTGACCACCAGCAGCGCCAGCGCCACCGGAATACGTGCTACCGCCGAGTAGATGCAGAAGCTCTGGATGGCGATCAGCAGGCCCAGCAGGATCTGCCAGCTCCAGGTGGCGCGACCCAGTTTCAGCGATTCACGTCGCCACAGTACCAAGGCGGCCAGCGCGACCAGCGTCACGCCGGCACGCGCGAGCATGGCCAGCAGCAGCCCGGTGTCGTGGTCGAAGGCGATCCGCGCAGCGATGTGGTTGCCCGCGAACGAGCAAGCCAGTGTGGCGAGGATCAGGACGGCGATGTGACGCGGAAACGGGGTGGAACCTTGCATGACGAAATCCTGTTCTCATGGCCTGCAAATCAGGCCCTAAAGCAAAACGCCGCCCGATTGGGCGGCGTTGTCGTTCAATGCCCGGGTTTGCTGTCAGAGCACGACGCTCGGCAGCCACAGCGAGATGGCTGGAATGTAGGTCACGGCCATCAGCACCATGAACAGCGCGGCGTAGAACGGCAGCAGTGCCTTCACGGTGTTCTCGATGGTGACCTTGCCGATTGCGGCGCCGACGAAGAGCACTGCACCTACTGGCGGAGTGATCAGGCCGATACCCAGGTTGACCAGCATGATCATGCCGAAGTGTACCGGGTCTACACCGAAAGAGGTGACCACTGGCAGCAGGATCGGAGTCAGGATCAGGATCAGCGGGGCCATGTCCATCAGCGTGCCCAGGGCCAGCAGCATGAAGTTGACGCACATCAGGATCACGTAGCGGTTGTCCGAGAAGGTCAGGAACGCGGTGGTGATCTTCGATGGGATCTGCATCAGGGTCATGATGTAGCCGAACGCGGCAGCGAAGGCGATGAGGATCATCACGATCGACAGCGTGCGCACGGTGCGGTGCAGCATCTTCGGCAGTTCACTCCACTTGTAGTCGCGGTAGATGAACATGGTCACGAAGAAGGCCCAGATCACCGCGACGGCAGCCGACTCGGTGGCGGTGAACACGCCGGAGAGAATGCCGCCGAGGATGATGACCATGGTCATCAGGCCCCACAGGGCTTCCACGCAGATCTTGATGGCCTGGCGCAGCGGGATGACTTCGCCCTTCGGGTAGTTGCGCTTCTTGGCGAACCACAGGCATAGCGCGGCCATGGTGGCGCTCATCAGCAGGCCCGGGCCGATACCGGCCATGAACAGCGCGGCGATGGACACGGTACCGCCAGCGGCCAGGGAGTAGATCACTGAGTTGTGGCTGGGCGGGGTGAGCAGCGCCTGTACCGAGCCGGATACGGTCACGGCGGTGGCGAATTCACGCGGGTAGCCTTTCTTCTCCATTTCCGGGATCAGCACCGAACCCACCGAGGCGGTATCGGCCAGGGACGAGCCGGAGATGGCGCCGAAAAAGGTCGAGGCGGTGATGTTCACCAGCGACAGACCGCCGCGCACGAAACCGACCAGAACCCCGGCGAAAGCCACCAGACGGCGAGCCATGCCGCCTTCGGCCATGATCGCACCGGCCAGCACGAAGAACGGAATGGCCAGCAGGGAGAACTTGTTCACACCGCCGGCGATCTGGATCATCACGGCGTGCAGCGGGATCTCGATCCACCAGGCCCCGATCAGGGCGGAGACACCGAGGGAGTAAGCAACGGGGACGCGTAGCAGGATCAGGACGATGAAACTGCCCACGAGAATGGCGGCATCCATTTACGCGGCCTCCTTGGAATCTTCAGAGTGTTCGAAGTCGACGGCACGGCGCTTGTGTTGATCGCCGTAGAGCAGTTGTTCGATGACGAACAGGAGGGTGATGAAACCGCCCACCGGGATTGGCATGTAGCTGATGCCGACACGTACCGAGGGGAGGGTGCTGAGGTATTGGTTCCAGGTCGCTGCACACAGCTTGTAGCCCCAGATCAGCATGAACAGCGCGATGCCGCCCATGACCAGACGTACGAACAGCGTGATCAGCGGTGCCAGGGTTTGTGGCAGGCGATCGGTCAGTGAGGTCACGGCCATGTGGGCACCTGCACGGTAGCCGGCAGCGGCTCCGATGAAGGTGAACAGCACCATCAATAGCACTGAAATAGGCTCGGGCCAGCCCAGTCCTTGACCCAGCACGTAACGGCTGAAGACGCCCCAGGGGATGATCGTGGCCATGATCACGATCGCCAGGCTGGCGGTTGCGATGCAGGCACGGTAGATGGCGTCGTTGACGCCTAGAACCAGGTTTTTCATGAGACTTCACCGGTTGCGCGGCGCAGGCAGGGTGCCGGCGCCGCGCGCTTGCGCGTGGATTACTGGACTGCTTCGATGCGCTTGATCAGGTCGGCGAACTGGGCGCCGTACTTCTCACGAACCGGGGCGGTGGCGTCGTAGAAGGGCTTGGTGTCGACTTCGATGAACTCGACGCCTTCAGCCTTGAGTTTTTCCACGCTGCTGGCGCTCTTCTCGTCCCACAGCTGGCGCTCTTCCAGTTGGGCTTCTTTGCCCAGCTTCTTGACCAGCGCTTGCTGCTCCGGGCTGAGCTTGTTCCAAGTGGCCTTGGACATCAGCAGCGGCTCGGGCAGGATCAGGTGATGCGTCTGGGTGTAGTACTTGGCCGCGCGGAAGTGGTTGTGCTCGAGCAGGGTCGGCGGGTTGTTCTCGGCGCCGTCGATCACACCGCTCTGCAGGGCGCTGAAGATTTCACCGGTGTCCATGGCGATGCCATTAGCGCCCATGGCATTGAGGGTATCGATGAACAGTGGGTTGCCCATCACCCGGATTTTCATGCCTTTGAGGTCTTCGATGCTGCGTACCGGCTTCTTGGTGTAGATGCTGCGGCTGCCGCCGTCCATCCAAGCCAGGCCGACCATGTTGAAGTCGGAGTTGGTGATGGCGTCGAGGATTTCCTGGCCGATTTCGCCGTCGATCACATTGCGCATGTGCTGCACATCGCGGAATACGAACGGCATGTTGAACACGTTGGTGGACGGAACCACCGAACCGACCGAACCGAGGCTGACGCGGGTCAGCTGTACGGCGCCGATCTGGGTTTGCTCGATGACTTCCTTCTCGGAGCCCAGTACACCGCCTGCGAACATGCGGGACTTGATTTCACCGTTGGTGGCAGCTTCCAGTTTCTTGCCGAGGTTTTCCATGGCGACTACGGTCGGGTAGCCGGCAGGGTGGATTTCGGCAATCTTCAGGGTCGTCTCGGCCTGAACGAAGGAAGACAGACCGAGAGCTAGCGGAAGTGTGGCGAGAAGCAACTTGCGTTTGAGGTTCATGCGGAAAGCTCCGTCTTGTTGTTGTTGGTGTACAGCAGTGCGAGTCCGGTGCCGCAAGCGGCCCGGGGTGAATCGGATCAGGGTTGGAAGGTCGGCTCCTCGATACCGCATACGCCGGCTTGCAGGGCGAATACGCCGCCAGCCAGTGGCTGGTCGGAGAGGTCGCCGCCAGGGCGGATCGAGGTGACGAACAGGGTGTCCAGGTTGGCACCGCCGAAGGCGCACATGGCGGGCTTCTTCACGGGAACCGCCAGCGAACGGTCGAGACGGCCATCCGGGGTGAAACGATGGATCAGGCCTTCGTCGTTGCCGCAGATCCAGTAGCAGCCGTCGACATCCATCGCGGCGCCGTCGGGGCGACCCGGATGCTGCTTCATGTCGATGAACAGGCGACGGTTGTGCGGTGTGCCGCTATCGGTGTCGTAGTCGAAGGCCCAGACGCTCTGCACGGTCGGGTGCGAGTCGGAGAGGTACATGGTGCGGCCATCGGGGCTGAAGGCCAGGCCGTTGGGCACGATGAAGTCATCGAGTACCTGTTGCAGCTGACCATCGTAGCGATACAGCGCGCCAACGCGGGCGCCTGCGGCCATGTCCAGGAGCATGGTGCCGGCCCAGAAGCGCCCCTGGCGGTCGCAGCGACCGTCGTTGAAACGCATCTCCGGGCGGGCATGATCGACCTGCGCCAGACGCTCGGACAGTACGCTGCCGTCGTCCTGTGGGCGCAGGTGGAAGATGCCGCTCTGCATGCCGGCGAGCCAGCCACCTGCCGGGTGCATGGCGATGCAGGCGAGCATCTCGTCTGCCTGCCAGCTGCGTGTGCTGGCATCAGCGGCGTTCCAGCGATAGAGGCGACCGGCTGGGATGTCGGCCCAGTACAAAGCCTGTTCCTGGGCGTTCCATACCGGGCTTTCGCCGGTGGCGTTGCGGGCATCGAAGATCAGTTCGGCTGACATGGCAGTTCGTCGCTCTGGTTATTCTTGTAGCGTCGCGGGGTGTAACGGGTGAATCAGTCGCCGAAGGGGCCGGAGGCAACGAACGCACCACCTTGGTAGATGCGATTCGGGTCGTCTTCGGCAGGCAGCGGCTGTGCCTCGATCTTGGCGCGGAAGATTTCCGAGCTGTCCTTGGGCTTGAAGCCCAGGTGAGCAGCGTGGCTGTTGTCCCACCAGACGTCACGGTTGTTGGACATGCCGTAGACCACGGTGTGGCCGACGTTGTCGGCGTACAGGCAGCGCTCGATCAGGTGCGTGAGGTCATCGAAGCTCAGCCAGGTGCTCATCATCCGGCGGTTGGCAGGCTCCGGGAACGAGGAGCCGATGCGGATGCTGACGGTCTCGATGCCGTAGCGATCGAAGTAGAAGCTGGCCATGTCTTCGCCGTAGGACTTGGACAGACCGTAGTAGCTGTCGGGGCGGCGCAGGGCGTGGGCGTCGATGCCTTCGTTCTGCTTGTAGAAGCCGATGACATGGTTGGAGCTGGCGAACACCACACGTTTGACGCCATGGCGGCGGGCCGCTTCATAGATGTGGAATACGCCGCAGATGTTGGGGCCGACGATTTCTTCGAAGGGACGTTCTACCGATACGCCGCCGAAGTGGATGATGGCGTCGACGCCTTCGACCAGCTGATGCACGGCCTGTTTGTCAGCCAGGTCGCAGGGCACGATTTCCTCGTGCGGGCCTTCGGCTGGAGCCATGTTGGCGATGTCGGAAAGGCGCAGGATATTGGCGTAAGGGCGGAGGCGTTCGCGCAGTACCTTGCCCAGGCCGCCGGCAGCACCGGTGAGCAACAGACGATTGAACGGACGGAGGTCGCTGGAATTAGAGGTCATTGCAGGGCCTGGACTCTTGTCGCTTGTTGTTATTGGGTTGTCATACGTTGTCGTATGACTTGGATCGATTATCAGCAGCCAACCAGGCAATGTCAACGCAGTGGAAAGGGAAAATTGCGAGTTTTCGCCTGGGCTTCGATAGCCAGGGGCGCAGCGGTAGGGTATTCGCTATCTATGTAAATGCTGGCTTTGAGCGGCTCTATAACGCTTGTCTTGGCCGGGCTTCAGGTGGTTGGTGGAGGTTCGGCAGGCTTTGCGGGCAGCGCTTGAGCATGACGGCTCGTTCGGCTTTTTGACTAAAGTTGTATGACAACGTATCTCGATGTGAATGGAAGTCGAGATAATGCCAGTTCGGAGGCCGTGTAGGGGGTGCTGTGCGCACCGGGAATACTGCGGTGCTTGCAGGGTGCGCATGGCGCACCCTGCTTAACTGTCGGTTCAGGCCAGGCGCAGGTGGTTGTCCCACAGCCCGGCGGGTAGCTCCAGCGCCTTGGCGGCGATGCGCTCGCTGCGGCAGTCGTACAGGCGGCAACGGCCCTGACCGGAGCTGACGACGAAGCCATCGGCTACCGCGCCAACGCCGGCGCAGTCTGGAAGCGCCACGTCCAGGCGAACCTCGGCGCTGTCCAGATCCCAGATGAAGAAGCGATTGCCGCGCGGGGCGGTCATTGCCAGCAGGCGCAGCTCGTCGTGAATGGCGACGCTGGCCGTGTACTGATTCATCATCGCGCGCTGCGCCTCGCCCAGGGCGAAGGGCTGGAACGGCTGGCCTGGGCGCTTGATTGCCAGCAGCGGCACCCTGTCGTGCAGGTCGCCCATGTATTGCTGGCCACTGACCACGGTGCCATCGCGGGCGACGGCCAGGTGGCGGATGCTGTTCTGCGGGTCGGCCAGGCGCTCCTGGCTGACTAGGCTGCCGTCGCGGCGCATCAGCACCAGGCTGGCGTCCATGGCGTCGAGGTTCATCTCCACGCGGCTTTCAGCTTCGGTGCGTATACCGCCGTTTGCCACCACCAGGGTTTCGCCGTCAGGCATCCACAGCAGTTGGTGCGGGCCGACCCCGTGGGTACCGTGTTCGCCGTCGCGCAGCAGCTGTTCGCCTTGCAGGCGATAGACACCCAGTACGCCACGGCCCGGCTCGGTGGTGTCGTTCTCGGTGGCGTACAGCCAATCACCGTCCTTGTGGAATACGGCGTGGCCATTGAAGTGGCGTCCGTCCGCTGAGGCGAGGGTCTGTAGCAGGCGACCGTCGCGGGTATCGATCAGGTAGCTTTCGGTGCTCGGGCGGCGGCCGACGAACAACGCCAGCGGCAGGCTGGGATGCGGTACCACGTCGTGGCAGCGTTCGTTCACCGGGGTGGCGAAGGCACGCTGGCCGTCGAGACGATAGCCGACGGCGTAGTGGCGGCCGTCGGCGTCGTCGCGGGCCGACAGCAGCAGTGGCTGGCCGGAAGGGCCGAACAGCGTCCAGCCACCGAATGCGCCGGCGGCTGCCAGGCTCGCGGCCATGGCGCCGAGACCGAGGAAGGCTCTGCGCTGCATGCTCAATCTCCGTCGTGGGCGTTGAAGCCGATCTGCACGCCGAGCGCCTTGGCCAGCTCGCTTTCCTGCAAGCGATGCAGGCGGTTGAGGCTGTCGTAGAGCTCGTTCAGGCTGGTGCGGCCGGCTTCGTCGGCGAGCAGTTCGCCCAGCGGGCGATCCAGTGCGGCCAGGCGCTGGCGGGTGTCCTGGTAGGCCGCGTCGATGCGTTGACCCAGCTCGGCCTGATCCTTGTCCAGCAGTGACTGGATGCCGTCACGGTTGGTGCCATGCCAGAGCAGTTCGGCATTGGCCAGCGCTGCGCCGAGGTTGGCCAGGCTGGCCGCGCTGCGCCAGGCTTCGGCCTGGTAAGGCTGGGGAATGCCCTTGCTCTGGCGGCCCATGGGCGCGCCGAGCTTCTTCTTCAGACCATCCAGGGCGCTGACCTGCACGCGCAGCAGCTCGGCGATGGCTTCGTTGGAGTCGGCGTAGCGCTCGTTGGGGAAGGCTTTGAGCTGCGCTGCGGTGCCTTCCTTGGCCTGCCACTGACCGAGGATATCGGCGGCGAGCGTCTGCTGGTGTTTGCCGATGGCTTCCAGCAGCGGGCAGTAGCGGGCCTTCTGCTCGGCCTGGTTGAGATCCAGGTTCGGGTCGAACAGCAGGTATTCGTAAGCGGTCAGGCCTTGCACCACCACGCTGGCGCTGGCCAGGTCGTCAGCACTCAGCTGCGGCTTGCTGTTGAGCAAGGCTTCGACCTGGCGCTGCACCAGGTTCTTCTTGTCCGGCCAGAACTGGATCTGCCAGGCGCGGTTGCCTTCGGCGAGCGGGCCGAGCAGCACTGGCTGCAAACCGGCCCAGGCACTCTGGGCACCAAGGAAGGCCTGGCGCGCGGCGGGCAGATCGGCGCTGCCGGCGCAGAACGCGGCGGCGCTGCTGGCCAGTTGGCGGTCGGCCTCCTGCCAGCTGTTATAAGCCGGAAGGATCACGCCTTCGGTCAACGCGGCGCTGACCTTGGCCTTGGGATCCTGCTGACCACAGCCGACCAGGGCCAGGCCGAGTAGTGAAGCGATCAGGGTTTTGTGCAACATCGCAGGCTCCTTACAGAGAATTTAGGAAGGCGAGCAGCGCTGCTCGCTCATCGCCATCGAAACGCAGCACGCGCTGCTTGGCCGCTTCGGCTTCGCCGCCGTGCCAGAGAATCGCCTCCAGCAGGTTGCGCGCGCGACCGTCATGGAGGAACTGAGTATGGCCGTTGACCTTTTCCGTCAGGCCAATGCCCCACAGCGGCGCCGTGCGCCATTCACGGCCGCTGGCGAGAAACTCCTCGCGGCCATCGGCCAGCCCTTCGCCCATGTCATGCAGCAGCAGGTCTGTATAAGGATGGATCAACTGGTTGGCCAGTTCCGGCTCTGCCGCGTCAGCCGAGGTGGTGAAGCTTGGTGTATGGCACTGCTGGCAGCCAGCCTGGTGAAACAGGCTCTTGCCCTTGAGCACTTCTGGGGCGTCGACGTTACGCCGTGCCGGCACGCCGAGGTTACGACTGTAGAACAGCACGCTGGCGAGGATATTGTCGCTGACCTCCGGTTCGCCGCCGTTGGGCGCGGCCAGGCAGTCGGTCTGCGCGGCGGTGCAGTTGTCATGGGGAATCAGCGAGCTGGTCAGGCCCATGTCGTTGGCGAAGGCGTCGGCGTTCTGCTGGTTGAGGTTGGGTTGGCCGGCCTTCCAGCCGAAGCGGCCGAGCACGCTGCGCTGCTGGGCGCGATCCCAGACTTGGTTGGCACGGCCGGAGATGCCATCGCCATTGGCGTCATCCGGATCGGCGCCGGCCAGGATGTCTTCTTCGGCGATGGCTTCGAGCAGGCCGAGGCCGATCATCGGTGGGGCGATGCGCGCCGAGAACAGGGTGTCCGGGTGCATGTCGCCGTAACCGAGCTGGCTGATGACCAGCTGCGGCTTGCGCAGCTCCACCACGGTGCCGTCGGCGAAGCGCACCGGCACGCTGCTGTAGGTCACGCGCACTTTGCCTTCGGGGGCCACGCCGGGGTTGGCCATGTCCTGCAACTGGGCGCCGTAGGTCGGTTCGGCGACCACGCCCTGGCGTACCAGCAACTCGGCGTGCTCCGCTTTGGCGGGTATCGACAGGCGTACCAGCATCGAGGCGGCGCTGACGGCGTCCGGGCCTGGTGGGTGGCCGCGACCATCCTTGAGGTGGCAGTTCTGGCAGGCGTTGGTGTTGAACAGCGGGCCCAGGCCATCGCGTGCGGTGGTGGTGGCGGGGGCAGTGACCCAGGGGTTGCGGAAGAAGCTGTTGCCGACCGAGAAGTCCAGGCGGCGGCTTGGCGCCAGGTTGGCCGAAGGCTGGGAGAAGGCGTTGTGATCGAACTTGCGTACCGTGGCCGCACCGGCTGACAGGGCTTCGCCGGGCTCTGCCGCGGTAAATTCAGGCTGCTGTTCACAGGCGATCAGGGACACGGCCAGAAAGGGCAGCAGGCAACGCTGGAGCGGCGACATCGAGGAACTATCCAGGCGGGCAGGAAACGGGGCGCCAAGATTAGCAGGCTAACGTAATTTAAATAAGATGGATTAGCGTTATCTGCACGTGGCCAGAGGTCGCGGGTGGGCTGCGTCAACGTCGTACGCTGACGCAGCTGGTTGGCCTCATCCGCCTCAGGCCGTCGGCCTGTTCACCTCGATGAACCACTTGGGTTGCATGGCGGCGAAGTCGGTGCGGATGTTCGAGGGCAGGTAACTGGCTGAATCCAGCACGCGGAGCTGACCCTCAAGGCGTTCGAATACCACCCAATGCCAGAAGTCGCGGCCGTTTTCCTGGTGGTGCTTGATCGCCAGCAGTGCCAGATCCGGCAGGCTCTCCCAGGATTCGAAGGGTGCCTCGCCGGCCGCAGCAGTCGCACCTCCCGTGGCCAGCAGGCGTCTGACGTACTGGGTATCGGACCACAGCGATTGATCCTCGGCCTGGATGCCCATGGCGTTGGCGATCGTTTTCATCTCGGCGTAGGTCTTGCCGAGAATATTGGCAGAGGCGGCGATGCCGCAGCCGCTGACTTCTTCCTGGATCACGCAGGCCGTCGAGTGGTTTTCCTCGACGGGTTGTTGGGCGAGATTGGCCTGGGGCACCCAGCCCGATTCCGTCGTGCCTTCGCGCGTGCACCAGTGCCAGCCATTGAGGCTGCGCGATACAAGCAGCCGCTCGCCGACGCGTACATCGAGTTCGCGGGCGGTATAGGCCTCGCGAGCGCGGGCGCGCTGTTCATCGAGTCGTTCGATGACCTGGCTGGGCACCCAGCCACCTTCCTGGCCCGGAGTGGTGCAGAAGAACCAGTTATCCCAGCCTTCGTCGCCTTGATACTCCTCGCCGACGCCAAGCGGCGCGCCCTCGGCGAAGGTGATCGGGTTGGGAAATTCGCTGCTGTGATCAAGGGTGACGATGAAGATTTGCCGAGTCATGTGCTTCCTGCCAAGACGGAACCGTTGCGTTTAGGCGCGACAGCGTATCGGCAGGCCAAGCGTTGGGAAAGGGCGTGGGAGCTTGCCGCGTGGTCGCGGCAAGTCGGGAGCGCTGGTGCGGCCTGGTGAGCGTCACCAGGCCGCCGGGTGACTCAGGCGCTGACCCGGAAGCGGTTGACCTGCTCCTGCAGGTCGCTGCCCAGGCGCGCCAGGTCGACGCTGGCCGCCGAGGTTTCCTCGCTGGCGGCGGCCGACTGTTCGGCGATGTCACGGATGTTGGAAATGCTGCGGTTGATCTCCTCGGCCACCGAGCTCTGCTGCTCGGAGGCGGTGGCGATCTGCTGGTTCATCTGCTGGATGCGCGACACGGCCTCGTCGATCAGGGTCAGCGCGGTGCCGGCCTGGCGCGCGGCTTCCACGGTTTCGCCCGCCATGCTGCGACTCTTGGTCATCACTCCCACGGCATTCTCGGCGCCGCTTTGCAGGGTTTCGATCAGTTGCTCGATCTGCTGCGTGGACTCCTGCGTGCGGCGCGCCAGGGCGCGCACTTCATCGGCGACCACGGCGAAGCCACGGCCAGCGTCACCGGCGCGCGCGGCCTCGATGGCGGCGTTGAGGGCGAGCAGGTTGGTCTGCTCGGCGATGCTCTTGATCACGTCCAGCACGGTTCCGATGTTGGCGCTGTCGCCCTTGAGGCGGCCGATGGCCTCGGCGGAGGCTTCGACGGTATGCGCCAGTTGCTCGATGCTGGTGATGGCCTGCTGCACCACGGCGCCGCCCTGACGGGTCTGATCCTCGGCGTGGCTTGCCGAGCTGGCGGCGCTTTCGGCGTTGCGCGCGACATCCAGCACGGTGGTCGCCATCTGGTTCATGGCGGTGGCGACCTGCTCGGTCTCCATGCGCTGTTCGGTCACGCCGGCGCTGGTCTGCTCGGTGACGGCCGAGAGCTCCTCGGCGGCGGTGGCGAGCTGGGTAATGCCGGCGCCCAGGCGACCGATGAGGTCGCGCAGGCTCTCGGTCATGGCCTGCATGGCTTGCATCAACTGGCCCAGCTCATCGCGTCGTTCGCTGCGAATGTCGAGGGTGAGGTCGCCGCTGGCCACCTGGCGTGCGACGCTGACCACCCGTTGCAACGGGCCGACGATCACCTGGGTGATCAGCACGGCGCAGAGCAGGCCAAGGACGAATGCCACTGCAGCGGCCACGATGAGCAGGTGCTTGGCGTCGTTGGAGTCGTTCTCCAGCAGGGTGCGTTGCAGCCCCAGCGACTTGCTGGAGGCAGCGGCCACCTCGCGGGCACGTTCGGTCATCGCCTGCTCGGACTGGTTACGGGCTTGCAGGCTGGCGCGCATGCTCTTGAATTGCTCGCGGTATTCGCCGAGCGAACGCATGGCTTCGTCGAGCGTCTGGCGCGCCTGCGTATCCAGGGTCAGGCGCTGGAGTTTCTCGCCGTTGCTTGCCAGTGACTGGAAATGTTCATCCAGCTTGCTGGCGTAGCTGTCTTCGCCGCGCAGGAGGAAGTCCTTCTCCCGGCGCCTGGCTTCGAGCAACTCGGTGGACAGCGTGTTGGCCAGGTTGGCGTGATCCAGCAGTTCGATGCTGGTCGCGTCGTTGGTCTGGCGAATCTGCTCGACGGCGGTCAGGCGCAGGCGTTCGGCCAATGACTCGAAACGTTCGAGTGCCGCTCTGGCCGAGTCTTCCATGGCCTTCTGAACCTGCTGGTTGCTGTTGGTGGTTTCCTGCAGATGGAGCAGTTCCGCGCGGTAGCGCTCGACGTCCTCCTTGATCTGGCGCATCAGCGCCTTGTTCTCCGGCAACTGCAGGCGTGCTTCGCTGGTCTGGGCCTGGGCGCCGATCTCGTCGGCGAGGGCGACGGCCTGGTTCAGGTACTGGGTTTCGCCACGGATGATGTAGTTCTTTTCCTGCTGGCGAGCCTGGGTCAGCTTGTTGTCGATGGCGTTGACACCCAGCAGGTTGTCGAAGCGTGTCAGGCTGGTTTCCAGCGCCCAGTGCCCGATCCAGACGGTGCACAGGGTGATGAGCAGGATCAGGCCGAAACCGGCCATGAGTTTCTTACGGACACTCAGGTCAAGCAGGACTCTAGCAAGCGTATTCATGACAACTCCTTGTAGCGCACGTTTCTCGTAGAACCTGGGTCTGCAGCGTGCATGACTGCCTGCGGGGGTGATTGGCAGACATGCTCGACCGTGTGGGCGAAGCGGGTGCCAATACGACGAGTGGATGGTGCTGGAGGAGGGCTGGTCGGGCGTTCGGCCAGGCGTGATGGGCGGACGGCGTTCGTGCGGATTTTCTGGCCATCGCTGAGGGTAGTGAGTGGCCACGGCGTTGCCGGGGACGCCTGCAAGCGTGCTGATAAGGCTCGACACTCGAAGTGATCTGGCGTCCGCAGAATATCAGTCTGCCGGATGATGGCAATATGATGTTACGTATTTCGTTGAAAAAATGACGCCGATCTATTGGCGGCGTACTGAGCTAGCATCGCGCGTTCGCCGATGAAGGTAATTATTTTCCTCCGAGTTCGAGGGAAATGGCGTCAGCGCAGGTTTGCAGACTTTCTCGATAACGTTCGCGCGCCACCGGGCTGTCCATCACCGCTTCCGGGCCGGAGAGGTTGATTGCCGCGACCACGTCACCGCGGTGGTCACGCACGGCGCAGGCGATCGCCGTGGAGTAGTCGGAGCGGTGCATCACCCAGCCGCGCTCGCGGTCGCGTTCGAGCAGTTGCTGCAGCTCGGGCAGGGTCTTCGGCGCGGGCGGCGGGTAGTCGTCCAGGCGCACGTGCTGGTAGAGCTTGTCCAGCTCCATGGGCGTCAGGCCGCTGAGCAGCATGCGGCCCATGGCCGTGCAGTGGCAGGGAATGCGCGTGCCGATGGGGATGTTCACCGACAGGCGCTGGGCGGCGAATGCGCGGCCGATGTAGAGGCTGTCGGTCTGCTCGCGGATGGACAGGTGACACGACAGCGAGGTGCGGTCGCGCAAGGCATTCAGGTGCGGCATGGCGATGTCCACCAGATCACGGCTGGCCAGGTAGGCGAAGCCGTCGCAGAGCACCTGCGGGCCCAGCTCGTAGCTGTTCTTGCCGAGCTTGCACAGATAGCCCATGTCGGTGAGCGTCACCAGGATGCGGTAGATGGCCGAGATGCTGAGCCCGAGGCGCTCGGCGATGGCGTTACTGCTCAGGCTGCGCTCGTTGGCGTTGAACATCTGCAGGATGCTCAGGCCGCGTTGCAGCGCCGGTACGCGGTAGTCCAGTTCGTCTTCGTGGATGCCCATGATGCTTTCCTCGGTGGCGTTGGGGACGCGGTGCGCATGGCGCACCCTACGTGTGGCTCATGGCCGTAGGGTGCGCTGTGCGCACCTTGGGGGCTCAGGGCAGTGCGTCGATCCCCACCGGCTGTCCGCCGAACTCCTGCATGGCGTCGAGCAGCGCACCCCAGAAGTAATGCACCGAGGCGCGGTCGCAGAGGATGTGCAGGCACGGCACTTCGCCCAGCGGCAGGTTGGCGACGATGACGTTGATCCGCGCCGCCGAGGTCTGCGCCACCTGGCCAACGGCGAAGGCCGGTGAGCTGAGGTCGACGCCGCAGAGCTTGGCCATCACCTCAGCCTGGCAGGTGCCGGTGAGCGCCAGCCAGGCGTGGCTATCCTGGCGCGGCAGCAGGTACTGGCCGGTGCTGGCCTGCCACTGGCTTTCCTCGCGCTGCGCTTTGCTTCCGGCATCGTGCAGGCTGCCGAGCAGCAGGTACTCGGTCTGCGACAGGCGCAGCACATGGCCGCCATCGGCCTGGCTCAGCGCTTGGTTGGGCGCCTGCGGCAACTGGTAGCTGCGTGCCGTCAGGTACTCGGCAGCGGCCGGGCCGCGCAGGCCGTAGCGGGCGAGGCTGGTCAGGTCGAGCAGGGCGCAGTGGGCCAGCAGAGCGCTTTCATCGCCCTGGCCGTAGTTGGTGACGATGCAGCTCTCGCCGAAGTGCGCGAGGGTGGCGCCGGCCTGCAGGCGGTAGAGCGGGCTGCGTGCTGCGAATTGATTGGCTTGGAGGGTCATCTCACAGCTCCTGGCGTTGGCTTTCAGGGTCATAGAAGGGCAGCTTCACCACCGTGGCCTGCACCACCTCGCCGCCTTCGACGCGGATCGGCAGACGCTGGCCCGGGGTGGCCTGGTCGGGCGCGCAGTAGGCCAGGCCGATGATCTGGCCGAGGGTCTGCGAGTATTCGCAGGAGGTGACGTTGCCGCTGATGTCCGGCCCCTTGAGCACCAGATGACCTTCCAGCGGCTGGCTGCTGCCCTTGGCCAGGGTGAAACCGACCAGTTTGCGGATTGGTGGCTGCGCTTCGAGGATCTGCACCGAGCGTTTGCCAACGAAGAACGGCTTGCTGCGAGCGATGGCCCAGCCCATGTCGATCTCGGCCGGGCTGGTCATGCCGTCGGTGTCCTGGCTGATGATCACGTGGCCCTTTTCCAGGCGCAGCAGGCGCTGCGTCTCGACGCCGAAGGGGCGAATATCGAACTCCCGACCGGCTTCCATCAGCGCATCCCACAGGGCTTCGCCGTAGCGCGCCGGAACGTGGATCTCGTAGCCCAGTTCACCGACGAAACCGACCCGCAGCAGGCGTGCTGGGATACCCGCGACCGTGCCCTGGCGCACCGCCAGATAAGGGAAACCCTCGGCGGACAGGTCGACATCGCTGCACAGCTTGGCCAGTACCTTGCGCGAATCCGGCCCGGCCAGGTTGACCGCAGCCAGCGCCGCAGTGACGTTGGTGATATCGACGTTCAGGCGCCACTGCGCATTCCACTTGAGCATCTGCTGGTAGACGCGGTCGACGCCGCTGGTGGTGGCGCTGACGTAGAAGTGTTCGTCGGCGAATCGTGCGCAGACGCCGTCGTCGATCACCACGCCGTGCTCGTTGGTCATCAGCGCATAGCGCGAACGGCCCACTGGCTGCTTGGCGAAAGCGAAGGTGTAGAGTCGATTGAGCAGCTCGGCGGCGTCCGGGCCGCGTACGTCGAGGCCGCCGAGAGTGGACACATCGATCAGGCCGACCTTCTCACGCACCTGGCGCGCCTCGGCCTGCATGCAGGCTTCGCGCTCTTCCGGCTTGCCGTAATAGGCCGGGCGTTGCCAGATGCCGGCGGGCATCATCTTCGCTCCCAGCTCCAGATGGCGCTGGTGCATGGCGGTCTGCCGATACGGATCGAAGCCGCGGCCGGCGACGTGCGCCAGCTTCTCCGCGACGAACGGCGGTCGTGCAGTGGTCACTCCGGTTTCACTGACGTTGCGCCCGGTGGCCTTGGCGACCAGGCGCGCGGTTGGCAGCGCCGAGTGGCGACCTTGCGACGGGCCCATGCCGACGGTGGAGAAGCGCTTGACCAGTTGCACGTCGCGGTAACCGATACGGGTGGCGTTGACGATGTCGCGCACTTGCAGGTCTTCGTCGAAGTCGACGAAATCCTTGCCTTTCGGGTGCGGGAAGATCGGCCAGGGGAAGTTGGTCGGTGCCTCGTTCCGGTAGTCGCCCACAGCCGGGGTGCTATCCAGGCCCAGACCGGCCAGCGCCTGTGTGGCACTGACTGCCGCGTCGTGCAGCACGTTGTCGAGCAGGTTGCGGCCATTCACCGAGCCTGCCACCTGCAGGCCATTCGGCAGGCCGCTGAGCAGGAAGGCGGCGCTGGCATCGTCGTAGCTGAGCTTGCCGCCGGCCTGGCACAGCAGTTGGTACACCGGCATGTAGCCGGCGGACATGCACAGCAGGTCGCAGTCGATGCGCACGCTCTGCGTGGCGACTTCGCCTTCGCCGACGATGCGGCGCACGTCCACGGCCTGCAGATGGCGTTCGCCAAGCGCCTCGTACACCGTGCTGCCGATATGGCAGGCGATGCCACGGGTCTGCAGCGCGGTGACCAGGCTGCCATCGCTGGCACGCTCGCGCATGTCGACCAGGGCGGCGACTTCGACGCCGGCTTCATGTAGGTCGAGCGCGGCCAGGTAGCCGTCGTCGTTGCCGGTCAGCAGCACCGCGCGCTGGCCCGGCTTGACCGCGTAGAGCTTGATCAGACGCTGCGCGGCGCTGGTCAGCAGCACGCCGGGCAGGTCGTTGTTGCGAAACACCACCGGCTGGTCGAAGGCGCCGGCAGCGACGATGCACTGGCGGGCGCGCACCTTGTACATACGATTGCCCTGGATCACCGGCAGGTAATGGTCGGTGAACCAGGCGTTGCAGGTGGCTTCCTTGAGTACGCGGATATTGGCGTGGCCTTCCACGGCTGCCAGCAACTCGCTGCGCAGCTCGGCGGCACGTTTGCCTTCGACGTCGAAGCGCGCCCAGGCCAGCGAACCACCAAGGTAATTCTGCTGCTCGATCAGCAGTACCTTGGCCCCGGCGTTGGCGGCGGTCAGCGCCGCGCACAGGCCGGCCGGGCCGGCGCCAATCACTGCGAGGTCGGTGAACAGAAAGGCCTTGTCGTGGTACTGCGGCTGCAGCTTGAGGTTGAGTACGCCGAGCCCGGCCTTCTTGCGGATCAAGGGTTCCCAGACCTTCCACATGCCCTTGGGCTTGTAGAAGGAGCGGTAGTAGAAACCCACCGGCATGAACTTGGAGAAGTGGCCGAGCAGGGCGTCGCGATCCTTGTCCAGGCTGCCGTTGTAGTTCTGCGCGCTGACTTGCAGGCCGCCAGACAGCGGCTGCATATCGGCCAGCACGTTGGGCTCGTCCGGCAGTTGCACCAGGGTGTTGGCGTCCTGCCCGGCCATCGACAGCGGGCCGCGCGGGCGGTGGTATTTGAACGAGCGCGACAGCAGCCAGCGCTGGTTGGCCAGCAGGGCGCTGGCGATGCTGTCGCCGGCCAGGCCCTGGTAGGTGGTGCCCTCGAAGTCGAAACTGACGGGGCGGTTGCGGTCGATCAGCAGGCCCAGCGGGGCCGGTAGGCGGGCGTCGGCGCTCATGCGCTTACCTCCTGGGGTTTACTGGCAGGCGCGGCGAAGTCGACGCGGCGGTCGAACAGTTCCTTGGGGTCGAAGGTGCGCAGGATCTCGTCACTGACGGTGTGGCGTTCGGCCAGGAACCAGTAGCTGGAGGCGTTGTGCATCCACCACTCGGTGACGACGCCGGCGATGTTCTCGCTGTTGAACACGTAGTCGGCCCATTCGGCGTCCGAGCAGGTGTGTGGATCGGGCATCTGCTTGAGTTCGCCGCCGTAGGTGAATTCGTTGATGTTGCGAGGCCCGTTGAGCGGGCAGGGCATGATCTTCATGGTGATCCCCAGTCATTCAGCTTGCGTAGCGGGTGGCGTCGGAACGTCCCCCGAGCTTCGATCTGCTCCCTCTCCCATTTATGGGAGAGGGCTGGGGAGAGGGTGCTTTTGATCAATGCAGCCCTCTCCCCCAACCCCTCTCCCGCAAGCGGGAGAGGGGAGTTCGTTCAGTGGCTCGCCGCCGTGGCGCCCATCTCGTTGACCTGGCGGAAGGTCGAGAAGCGCTCGAGGGCGAAGGGTTTGATCAGCTCCGGCACCTTGCCGCCGTTGGCGACCAGCTCGGCCATGGTCTTGCCGCAGATCGGCGTGGCCTTGAAGCCCCAGGTGCCCCAGCCGGCGTCGAGGTAGTAGTTGTCCAGTGGCGAGTGACCCATGATCGGGCTGTAGTCCGGGGTCATGTCGGTGCTGCCGGCCCACTGACGCATCAGCTTGGCGCCGGCCATGAACGGGAACATCTCGATGGCGTGGGCCAGCAGGCTCTCTTTCAGGTCGAGAGTCGAGCGCGTGTTGTACAGCGGATAGGGGTCGGAGCCGCCACCGAAGACGATCTCGCCACGGCTGGTCTGCTGCACGTAGCAGTGCAGCGCCGAAGAGCTCACCAGCGGGTCGAGGAACGGCTTGAACGGCTGGGTGACCATGGCCTGCAGCGGGTAGGTATGGATCGGCGCCTTGATCCCCAGCTTGTTCATCAGCAGCGAGCTGGCGCCGGCCACCGCCTGCACCACGCAGCCGCAGCGCACGGTGCCACGGTTGGTCTTGACCGCCGTGACCTTGCCATTCTCGACGACGAAGTCCTGCACCTCGGTGAGCTGGTGGATTTCCACGCCGCGCTTGGCCGCCTGCTTGGCGTAGCCCCAGGCCACGGCGTCGTGGCGGGCGGTGGCGCCGTCGATGTGCCAGAGGCCGGCGAGCACCGGGATATGACCGGGGTCGAGGTTGAGCGTCGGTACCAGTTCGCGGATCTGCTGGCGGTCGATCATCTCGGTACGCCCGCCGAAATGCTTGTTCACCTCGGCGCGCTGGCGGAAGGCGCGCACGGTGGCGTCGGTGTGCGCCAGGGTGAGCTGGCCGCGCTCGGAATACATGATGTTGAAGTCGAATTCGTTGGACAACTCCTTGAACATCCGCACCGACTCGGCATAGAAGCGCACGCCTTCGCTGGTGAGGTAGTTGGAGCGGATCACCGCCGTGTTGCGCGCGGTGTTGCCACCACCGAGATAGGATTTTTCCAGCACCGCGACGTTGGTCACACCGTGGTACTTGGCCAGGTAATAGGCGGTGGCCAGTCCATGACCGCCGCCGCCGATGATGACCACGTCATACGCCGGCTTGAGTTCCTTTGGCGTAGGCAGATCGACCTCCACGGGATACTCCGAGGACAGGCCGTACTTGAGCAGGGCAAGGGGCATTGCGGTTACTCCTGAGCGGGCATGCCGTGTTGCTGGCGAGTGGCGGTGACGGTGTTCTGCATCAGCAGGGCGATGGTCATCGGGCCGACGCCACCGGGTACCGGGGTGATGGCCGAAGCCACCGGCAGCACGGCGTCGAAGTCGACATCGCCGACCAGGCGCGAGCGGCCGTCCTCGTCGATGCGGTTGATACCGACGTCGATCACCACCGCGCCGGGCTTGATCCAGTCGGCGCCGATCATCCGGGGGCGGCCGACGGCGGCGACGACGATATCGGCCTGGCCGCAGAGCCTTTCCGGCTTGACGCTGCGCGAATGCAGCACCGTGACGCTGCAGTTGGCGGCCAGCAGCAGCGCCGCCATTGGCTTGCCGACGATGTTCGAGCGGCCGACCACCACGGCATGCTTGCCGGACAGGTCGCCGAGGGTGTCGTACAGCAGGCGCATGCAGCCGGCCGGCGTGCAGGGCGTCAGCACCGGACGACCCTGGCTGAGGCCGCCGACGTTCTCGCTGTGGAAGCCGTCGACGTCCTTGGCCGGGTCGATGGCCTGCAACACGCGGGTTTCGTCGATATGCGCCGGCAGTGGCAGTTGCACCAGGATGCCATTGACCGTGGCGTCGGCATTGAGCCCGGCCACCACTTCCAGCACGGCCTCGGCGCTGGCGTCGGCGCGCAGGCGATATTCCAGCGAGCGGATGCCCACTTCGTTCGCCCGCAGCACCTTGTTGCGCACGTAAACGTGGCTGGCCGGATCATCACCGACCAGCACCACGGCCAGCGCCGGCTCGATGCCTGCGCCCTTGAGCGCAGTCACGTCTGCGGCGACTTCGGCGAGCACGCGGGCTGAGGCGGCCTTGCCGTCGATCAGCTTGCTGCTCATCGGAAGATCACCGTCTTGTCGTGATTGAGGAACACGCGGTGCTCGAGGTGGTACTTGACCGCCTTGGACAGAGCCACGGTTTCGGTGTCACGGCCCACCGCGACCAGCGCGTCGGGGGTGTAGTTGTGATCCACGCGCTGCACTTCCTGCTCGATGATCGGGCCTTCGTCGAGATCCGAGGTGACGTAGTGCGCAGTGGCGCCGATCAGCTTCACGCCGCGATCGAAGGCCTGGTGATAGGGCTTGGCACCCTTGAAGCCGGGCAGGAACGAGTGGTGGATATTGATGGCGCGGCCGGACAGCTGCTTGCACAGGTCGTCAGAGAGGATCTGCATGTAGCGCGCCAGCACCACCAGGTCGGTCTTGGTCTCGTCGACGATCTTCAACAGTTCGGCTTCCTGCTGGGCCTTGGTTTCCTTGGTCACCGGCAGGTAGATGAAGCGGATGCCCTCGCGCTCGGCCATCGGCCGCAGGTCGAGGTGGTTGGAAACGATGGCGGTGATCTTCATCTGCAGCTCGCCCTTCTGATGGCGATAGAGCAGGTCGGACAGGCAATGGTCGTACTTGCTGACCATCAGCAGCACACGCATCGGCTCGGTGGTGTCGTGCAGCTCCCAGGTCATCTCGAAGCGTTCGGCGACATCGACGAAACCGTCCTGGATCAGCTGGATATCGCCGGCGAAGCCACTGTTGAAACGGAAAACCGCACGCATGAAGAAAGAGCCGCTGACCTCGTCATCGAACTGCGCCATCTCGCTGATGTAGCAACCATGGTCGGCAAGGAAGGACGTTACGGCGGCGACGATGCCCGATGTGGCCGGGCAACTGATCTTGATCACGAACGGGTGCTTGGCGTGCTGCATGGCGAATCCTCTGCTGGGGTCGGCGGCAGGAAAATCTTCATGGATAAAAGATATGTTCGTCTGTGAATAAAAATTACTGTGACGAATCTATTTTTCGTGTTGGTGATTTTTATAAGTGAATGAAGATGCTCTGTCCATGCCTGTTAGGAATTTTTTTATCCTGAAGGGAAATAAAAGACAGATGGCAGCGACGCTTCTATTCGCGACGCAATCCAGAACGGCTTGCATGCAAATGACGTGGAGGCGCGAGCCCGTAGGGTGCGCCGTGCGCACGGGGGAAAACGCTGTCGTCAGGCAATACGCACAGCGCCCCCTACGGATGTGTAGCCCGGATGTAATCCGGGGTGGCCTGTGTGCAGATGACTCGGTGGACACGAGCTGTAGGGTGCGCCATGCGCACCGGGGAGAACGCTGTCATCAGGCGGTGCGCGCAGCGCACCCTACGGATGTGTAGCCCGGATGTAATCCGGGGGCTGTGTGCAGATGGCTCGGTGGACACGAGCTGTAGGGTGCGCCGTGCGCACCGAGGAAAACGCTGTCGTCAGGCAACACGCACAGCACCCCCGACGACGCTCAACCCTGACGAGGAAGGTCGAGCACTGCCAGCAGTCCGCCACCCGTGCGGGGTTGCAAGGTGAGGCTACCGCCGTGGGCGCTGGCGATCTGTCGGGCGATGCTCAGGCCCAGGCCGTAACCACCGGCACTCTCGCTACGCGCTTCGTCCTGGCGGTAAAAGGGCTCCATGACGCGCTCCAGCAGCGCCTCGTCGATGCCCGGCCCACGGTCGGCAATGCCGATGCGCAACTGTTCGGCGCTGTCTTCGAGCTGGATTTCGATCAACCCGCCGGCATGCCGCACGGCATTCTCCAGCAGGTTCTGCAGGCAGCGGTGCAGGCCACTGGCATGCGCCACCAGCGGTCGAGCGTTGCCGTGGATTTCGACCTGCGCCCCCAGGTCGTGAAAGTCCGCCTGCAGGCCTTGTAGCAATGCACCGATATCCACCGGCTCGCGAGCGTCATCCAGCTCGCCGCTGCGCAGGAAGTCGAGGCTGGCCGAGACCATCTCCTCCATCCGTTGCAGGTCGTCGCGAAAGCGCTGGCGGGTGGCTTCGTCGGCGAGCAGTTCAGCACGCAGGCGCAGGCGGGTGATCGGCGTGCGCAAATCGTGCGAGACGGCGGCGAAGAAGCGCGTGCGCTCGGCGATGCTGTCGATCAGGCGGCGCTGCATGGCATTGAACGCCTGCGCGGCCTGGCGTACTTCGCGCGGCCCGTCGACCGGAAGAGGCGGGCGGTGAATATCCTGGCCGAGGGCTTCGGCAGCGCCGGTCATGCGCTGCAGCGGACGCAGCACCAGGCGCACCGCGAGCAGGGCGATCAGCACCACGACGATGATGCGCAGCAGGTAGATGCGCGTCAGGTAGTCGAGCAGCAACGACAGGGTCGAGGCGCTCGTCCAGCCCTGTTCCTCGATGGCTTCCAGATACAGCACGGGGCCGCTGGGCAACTGCAGTTCGACCTGGAAACGGCCACTGGCCGGCGTCGTGCCAAACAGCACCGGCAGGCTGGCGGGGTGGCCATCCGGGTCGAGCACATCGAGCGCCAGCAGGCGCAGGGTTGGCGTGCTGCCGGTGCGCTCGGCAATCACCTTGCGCAGCAGCGCCTCGCGATTGTGGTCGGCTTCGTCCAACTGCCTGGCGGGCGGTGCTGCGTCCAGCAGGCGCAAGTCCGGCCCTTGCAGCGCCTCGATCAGCGTCACGGCCTGGGCCGGATCACGGCGGTCGAGCAGGATCAGGTCAGCCAGACGCGTGGCCAGCAGGCGCGTGGGGATTTCCAGTACCTGGCCGTGGCGCATCTCGTACCAGATGCTGCTGGTGAGAATCTGCGCGGCGAACAGGCCGGCCACCAGGATCAGCACCAGGCGGCCGAACAGCGAATCGGGCCAGAGTCGCTTCACGCCTGCTGCACCTCTTCGACGGTCAGCGCATAGCCTTCATTGCGCACGGTGCGAATCAGCTTCGGTGAGCGCGGGTTTTCTTCCAGATGCTGACGCAGGCGGCTGATGCATACGTCGATGCTGCGGTCGAACGGCGCGCGTTCCTTGTCGAAGGCATGGCCGAGCAGAAAGTCGCGGCTCAGCGGACGGTTGGGGTGTTGCAACAACAGGCGCAGCACGCGGTAGTCGGAATTGCCAAGGCTGATCACCAGCCCGGCGGGCGAGCGCAACTGGCGCGTGGTGGTGTCCAGGCGCCAGCCAGCAAAATACAGGCTGGTGGCTTCATCGAGGCGGGCGCGATCCGGGAAGCTCTGCGTGCGGCGCAGCACCACCTTGATCCGAGCCAGCAGCTCGCGCGGGTCGAAGGGTTTGGCCAGGTAGTCGTCGGCGCCCATTTCCAGGCCGACGATGCGGTCGACCAGGGTGCCGCGCGCGGTGAGCATGATCACCGGAATATTGCTGCGTACACGCAGCTCGCGGCACAAGGTGAGGCCGTCCTCGCCGGGCAGCATCAGGTCGAGTACCACCAGGTCGATCAATTGCTCTTCCAGACGCTTGCGCATCTCCGCACCCTGACTGGCCACCGAGGTCTGGTAGCCGGCCTCGCTCAGGTAGGTGGCGAGCAACTGACGAATCTCGGGGTCGTCATCGACGATGAGGATGTGATCCGGTCGGGACATCGGGCAGTACCTGCAAAGGCTGAGCGCGGAACATACACCGACGCCCAGGGGCAAATGTAATGGATTGTTTTGGAATGCGTTCGGTTGGCGCTTCCGATACATCTTCGAGGCAGCCCGGGAGGGGCGGGTCGATAGAATTCCTTAAATAAAAATGCGAGTGATTGTATTTAAGGAGTTGCAATGCCCCAAGCGCTTTCCACGTCTCCCCTCAGCCTGTCGCGCACGCTGGCTCCGGCCTTTGGCCTGATGCTTGGCGTCTGTGCGTTGCCGGTGATGGCTGACGCTGCGGCCATCGACCTTCCGGATCTGCAGGTTTCCGGCAAGCGTACGACCTACAAGGCCGACAACGCGTCGTCGGCGAAGATCGCCGTGCCGCTGCTCGATGCCCCGCAAAGCGTCAACGTGGTGCCGCGCGAGGTGCTCGAAGAACAGAACGCGCAGAGCCTGCAGGACGTGCTGCGCAACGTGCCGGGCATCACCTTCATGTCCGGCGAGGGCAACCTGGGCTGGGGCGACCTGTTCTCCATTCGCGGCTTCTCCTCGGAGCAGAGCCTGACCGTCGACGGTGTACGCGATGCCGGCATGTCCAGCCGCAACGACACCTTCAACCTGGAACAGGCGGAAGTCTATAAAGGCACCGGTTCGGTGGAGTCGGGCGTCTCGGCCATTGGCGGCAGCGTCAACCTGGTCAGCAAGCGCGCTCATCTGGGCGATGCCGGCAAGCTCTCCGCCGGGATCGGCAGCGACAATTACAAGCGCCTGACCGCCGACATCAACCGCGAGATCAACGACACCAGCGCGGTGCGCATCAACCTGATGAAACACTACAGCGCCGTCGCCGAGCGTGATGAGGTGGATTACGACCGCTGGGGCCTGGCGACGTCTTTCGGCTTCGGCCTGGGCAGCGACACGCGCCTGTGGCTGGATGCCTTCTTCCAGAAGGACAAGAACACCCCGGACGGCGGTGTGCCGATTCAGCGCGGCACCAATGGCAAGCGTATGCCCGGCGTATCGCGCGATGCCTGGTATGGCGATTCCAGCCTGTACACCCAGCGTAGCGAAACGCGCTCGCTGACTGGGCTGTTCGAGCATGATTTCGACGACAGCACCACGTTGCGCAACCAGTTGCGCTGGCAGCAGACCGACAACTGGGCGGTGCTCTCGCCGGCACGCTTCGTCGCCGCCAATCCCGATGGCAGCCGTAACTGCAGCGGCACGCGCTGCGCCAGCCTCGGCTATATCGGTGTCGGCCCGGCCAGCTCAGTGAATGGCGTCAACTCCTACACCGACTACATCAACAGTGGCGATACCCGCTACGCCTACCTGCGCGGCAGCGATTTCGGCCTGTCCAAGCGCTACTCGATCATCGACAACCAGACCGACCTGAGCTTCGCCTTCAACACCGGCGGCATCGGTCATCAGGCGGTCACCGGCGTCGAGCTGTACAAGGAAACCTACGCCGGCCTGCACAACACCATGAAGGTGCCGGACGGCGCGATGTTCTTCGACATGACCGACCCGGCCCACCAGTTCGCCTCTACCTATGCACGCAAGGGCTACGGCGACCCGGCCACCGAGGTGAAGAACGCCGGCCTGTACGTCTCCGACACCCTGACCTTCAGCCCGCAATGGCAACTGCTGCTGTCGCTGCGCTACGACCGCTGGAAGGTCGCCACCGAGACCGCTGGAAACGAAACCAGCCGCAGCGACGATACCTTTGGCGGCCGCGCCGGGCTGGTTTTCAAACCGGCCGAGAACGGCAGCATCTACCTGTCCTACAGCCAGTCGGCGCAGCCGTCGGCCATCGGCGCCAGCACCAACAACCAGGTGTACGGCGCGGCCAGCACGGCGGACTACGAGCCGGCTGAGGCGCGCACCTACGAGCTGGGCACCAAGTGGGAGCTGCTCGATGATCGCCTGGGCCTGACCGCCGCGCTGTTCCGTACCGAGCTGGACAACAGTTGGGAATACAGCGAGGGCGAGACCGCCCCCGTGCGTGCACTGCCGGCCAAGCGGGTCGACGGTATCGAGCTGGGCCTGCAGGGCGAGCTGACCTCGAAGTGGAGTGCCTACGCTGGCTTCGCCGCGATGAAGAGTCGCCAGACCAAGGGCGCCAACAAGGGCGAGGAGGCCAAGAACGTCCCCGACCTGACCGCCAACCTGTGGACGACCTACGAACTCACCGATGACCTGAGCCTCAGCTACGGCGCCAACTATGTCGGCCGCCGCCGCTACAGCGACAACAAGTACGTCGGCGGGCTGAACAACAACAGCAGCAATGCCGAAGGCCCATCCGGCGTGTTGCCCATCTACACCCGCGACCACGAGAAGGCGCCTGGCTACTGGCTGCACAGCGTGGCTGCGCGTTATCAGGTGGACGCCAGCACCACGCTCAACCTCAACGTTGAGAACCTGTTCAACACGTTCTACTACAGCCGCATCGGTGCCTCGCTCGATGGCTTCCAACTGTACGGCGTGCCGGGTGCCGGGCGCACCGTCACCGCCAGCGTGGATTACAGCTTCTGATGCTGATCGAAATCGAAGCGCTGCTCAGCACCGCGGAACTCGACGAGGTGCGCCGGCAATTGCTGGCGCAACCCTGGGTCGATGGCAAGGTCACGGCCGGCGTGCAGTCGGCGCAGGTCAAGGCCAACCGCCAGCTGGACGAGGACAACCCGCTGGCCCGCCAGCTTGGCGAGCTGATCCTGCGACGCCTGTCGGACAACGCGTTGTTCATGTCCGCAGCCTTGCCCAAGCGCATCTATCCGCCGCTGTTCAATCGCTACGGCGGCGGCGAGGCATTCGGCTTCCATGTCGACAACGCCATTCGCGGCATCAAGGGCGTGCGCGAACGCGTGCGCACCGACCTGTCGGCCACGCTGTTCCTGGCCGACCCGGCCAGCTACGGCGGCGGTGAACTGGTGATCCGCGACACCTTCGGCGAGCAGCGCGTCAAGTTGCCGGCCGGGCATCTGGTGCTTTACCCCGGCAGCAGCCTGCACCGCGTCGAGCCGGTGACGCGCGGCGAGCGCCTGGCTTCGTTCTTCTGGATCGAGAGCCTGGTTCGCGAGGACGGCCAGCGGCAGATGCTGCTGGACATGGATGTGGCCATCCAGCGCCTCACCGCCCAGGGCGCCGACGACCAATCGCTGCTGGAACTCACCGGCGTCTATCACAACCTGCTCCGTCGCTGGAGCGACACCTGAATCCATTCGAGGTCATCTGCGTGAAAATCTCTTTGCTGCGACGCGCCTGTGCGTTGCCCCTGTTGCTGCTGGCCCTGGCCGGCTCCGCCCATGCCGTTGAAGTCACCGACGTGCTCGGGCGCAAGGTCGACGTACCGGCCGAACCCAAGCGCGTGGTGCTGGGGGAAGGGCGCTTGTTCTTCGCCCTGGCGCTGCTCGACCGCGAGGCGCCGTTCCAGCGTGTGGTCGGCTGGCAGAACGATATGCGCCTGCTCGACCCGCACACCTATGAGGTCTATGCGCAGAAATACCCGGCCATCGCCGATATTCCACTGATTGGCCAGGCGTCCGAGCAGAGCGTCAGTGCCGAGCAGATCCTTGCTCTCAAGCCTGATCTGGCAGTGTTCAGCATCGCCGGCGAAGGCCCGACTCAGCACAGCCCGGTCGCTGACTTGCTGGCCGCTGCGGGCGTGCCGGTACTGTTCATCGATTTTCGTGTGCACCCGATCAAGAACACCCGCGTCAGCCTGGAGGCGCTGGGCAAACTGCTTGGCCGCGAGCGCGAGGCGCAGGAATACCTGAGCCTGTACGACCGTCACCTGGCACGCGTCACCGATGCCGTGGCCGACCTGCCGGATGCGCAGCGGCCCAAGGTGTTTCTCGAACTGCTGGCCGGCGTCTGGCAGGCGCCGGGTCACACCACCGGCAAGAGCGGCCTGGGCGGCGTGGTCGAAGCGGTCGGTGGGCGCAATATCGCCGCCGGCGTGGTGCCGGGCGCGATTGGTGACGTCAGCGTCGAATACGTGCTGACCGCCGACCCGGACGTCTACATCGCCACCGGCAACCGCAACCCCGGCGTGCTGCTCGGCGCTGGCGTGGACGAGAAGACCGCCCGCGACAGCCTGGCGAAGATCACCGCGCGTCTCGAGTTCGCGCCGCTGCGGCCGATCCGCAATGGCCAGGCGCATGGCCTGTGGCATGACTTCTACAACTCGCCGTTCAACATCCTCGCCATCGAGAGCATGGCGCGTTGGATTCACCCCGAGCGCTTCGCCGATCTCGACCCGCAGGCGACTCAGGCCGAGATCAACCGCTTCCTTGCCGTTGGCCTGGATGGCAACTACTGGATCGACGCAACGCCGTGAGTGCCTATCTGCAAAGTGCCGGCGCGCCTGCGCTGGAGGCAGCAGCGCTGAGCTACCGGCGCCTGCTGCTACGTCGCAGCGTGCTGGTGGGCGTGTTGCTGGCGCTGCTGGTGGCCAGCGTGCTCACCGACCTGGCCAGTGGCGCCTCGGGCATGGGCCTGGGCCAGTTGCTGGCCGGCATTCTCGACCCCGGCGCGCTGAGCGCCACCGAACGAGTGATCATCTGGAACGTGCGCCTGCCGTACGCGCTGATGGCGGTACTGGTCGGTGCCGCGCTGTCGCTGGCTGGCGCCGAGATGCAGGCGATCCTCGACAACCCGCTGGCCAGCCCCTTCACCCTTGGCGTGTCCTCGGCGGCGGCGCTTGGCGCCTCGCTGGCCATCGCCTATCCGCTGGCCATCGACTGGCTGGCGCCGAGCGGCCAGGTGACCGTGGCCGCGTTCGTCTTCGCCTGCCTGTCGGTGCTGCTGTTGCAGGCCATGTCGCGCCTGCGCGGCGCTGGTGTAGAGAGCCTGGTGCTGTTCGGCATCGCCCTGGTGTTCAGCTGCAACGCGCTGGTGTCGCTGCTGCAACTGCTGGCCACCGAAGACGTGTTGCAGCAATTGGTGTTCTGGACGCTGGGCAGCCTGGCGCGGGCCAACTGGGAGAAACTCGCCATTCTCGCTACGGTGCTCGCCGTGCTGTTGCCGTTCTCCTTGCGCGCCGCACCGGGCATGACCTTGCTGCGCATGGGCGAAGATCGTGCGCGCAGCTTCGGCGTCGATGTACGCCGCCTGCGCTACGCCTCGCTGCTGCGCATCAGCCTGCTGGCCGCCACCGCTGTGGCGTTCGTCGGCACCATCGGTTTCGTCGGCCTGGTCGGCCCGCACATGGCGCGCATGTTGGTGGGTGAGGATCAGCGCTTTCTGCTGCCGGCCAGCGCGCTGGTCGGCGCCTTGTTGTTGTCGCTGTCGTCCATCGCCAGCAAGCTGATCCTGCCGGGCGTGATCGTGCCAGTGGGTATCGTCACCGCGCTGGTCGGTGTGCCGGTGTTCGTCGCGTTGGTGTTTCGCCGGGGGAGGCGCCTGTGAATCTCAAGGTCGATGGCGTCGAAGTGGCCTACGGACGGCGGCGCATCATTCATGGCCTGTCGCTACCGGAGTTGCCCGCCGGCAGCCTGGTAGCGCTGGTCGGCCCCAACGGCGCCGGCAAGTCCACGCTGTTGCGCGCCTTGGCCGGGCTGGAACGCATGCAGGGCGGGCTGACCCTGGGCGGCCGTGATCTGACCCGGCTGAACGCCGCCGAGCGCGCCCGCTTGCTTGCCTATATGCCGCAGCAACTGCCGCCGGGTATCGCCCTGGGTGTGCTGGAAAGTGTGATCGCCGCGCTGCGAGTGGGTAACGAGCCCGATGTGCTGCGTGCTTCGTTCGAGGCGCTGGCACGGATCGGAATCGAGGATCTGGCCGAGCAATCGCTGGACGGCCTTTCCGGTGGTCAGCGGCAACTGGTTTCGCTGGCCCAACTGATCGCACGCAAGCCGCAAGTGCTGCTGCTCGACGAGCCGACCAGCGCGCTCGATCTGCACTACCAACTGCGGGTGATGGACTGTGTGCGCGAACTGGTGCGAGAACATCAACTGCTGGCCGTGGCGGTACTGCACGACATCAACCTGGCAGCTGCCTGCGCCGACTTCATCGTGGTGCTGCATGGCGGGCGCCTGCATGCCAGCGGCGCACCGGCAGAGGTGTTGACCCCGGCGTTGCTGGCCGAGGTCTACGGCGTCGAGGCGCGGGTCGAGCAATGCTCGCGCGGGCGTCTGCAGGTGCTGGTGGATCGGGCGCTGCCCAGAGCCCGGTCAGGTGCGCAGTGATATCCAGACCGGGGGAGGGTTCATGCGAAACGAATCGTGCCAAAGGTCTCCGGGGCGTGGAAGTTGAGCTCCTTTACCGGGCGCCATGAAGCCCAGTGCGGGTGCGAGGTTTCGTCGGCGCACTTGAACAGGTTGCAGCGCCAGGCTTGTCCGGACAGCGTGCCGAGCGGGCCTACATAAGCCTCCAGCAACGTGAAGGGCAGGAAGAACTGCAGGCACCATTCGGTCGGCTCGCTCAGCTCCGGTTCCACCACGGCGGGTAGGGTCGAGCGGATGGCGACCTGGCGGCCCTGTTCGGGTGTCAGTTTGACGAAGGCCTTGAAGCCTCCCGGCGCCCGCTCGGCATCGGTGATGTAGTAACTGAGCAGGGTGCCGTTGCCACTCATTTCCAGGTTCAGGTAACCATTGTTTTCGGCTTGCCCGGCCTTGGGCTGAAAGTACACCTCGACGCAGCTGTCCTTGCACACCAGATCCTGAAACTGCGTGTGTACGCAGCGCACGTAGCGATCATGGGCGCGGAAGATGCCGTGGATGCCGGCATCGCTGTACAGCAGGCGCGCTTCGGTGAGCGGGCGGTGGTCGCTGCTTTCCGGGCGAAACTGCTCGATGCGGATGATCTCCGCAGCCTGCCAGGCCGGATCGGCCCAGTCAGCGCTCAGGGCGGGAGGCTGGGTCAGGCGGTTGACGCGATATTCCATATAGGGATTCCAGTTCTGCTGCGTTCAGAACCTGTTTACGATCTTTTGGACTAGAGCCAGACAACACCGATGGCGGCCCCGCAAAAACAGCTGAGGAACGGTCGGAGTTGCGCTCGACTTTACGAGTTGTAAATGAGCATTACTCGTTTCACTCGCCCTTCGGGCCGTCCTCCTGACGTTCAGTGACAAGTCACTGTCCGAAGCTGTTTTTAACGCCGTATGGCCGACGGCCAGGAGATCGTAGGCAGGTTCTCAGGCGCCCAGGATCACGTAGACCTTGCGCACCTGGCTGAGGTTTTCCCAAGTGCCCTTGAAACCCGCCGCCACCACGAAGGTGCTGCCGGGGCCGAACTCGCGGCTGCTGCCGTCGGCGTCGGTCAGGCGCACCTGGCCTTCGAGGATGTGGCACAGCTCGTCGTAGTCGCAGTCGCAATATTCCTTGTGCGTACCGGCCTCCCAGACACCGGCGGTGAAGTGCTTGCCGGGGTTGGTGAAATGCCGCCAGGTGTGACTGCGGTAGGGCGCCTCGACGATGGCGGGATCGGTGATGTCGCGAACCAGTGGCTCGACCGGGCTGGCGGCGAAATCGATGACGTGAGCGGGCATCTTGGACACGGTGGGTTATCTCTTGTTGTGGTTATCAGGAGTCGAAGCCGACGCCGAAGGCGTCCATGGTGCGTAGCAGCAGGTTGCGTCGACCGGTGCGGTCCTCCTGCTCCAGGCCGCGTCGGGCCAGGGTCACGGCGCTGTATCGGATCGGCTCCGGCGGGAACATCACCGGCGCCCGGCTGAGCATCTTCAGTGCGGTGCGCTCGGTCTTTTCGCCCGCCAGCAGATCGAGCATGGTGGCGGCGGCGAAGCGGCTGGCCGAGACGCCCTGGCCGGTAAAGCCTAGGGCATAGGCGATGCGGCCCTGGCTGGCGCTACCGGTGAACATAGTGGTGCGCGCCGAGGAGTCGATGATGCCGCCCCAGGCGTGACTGAAGCTGATGTCACCGAGTTGCGGAAAGGTATCGAGGAACTGTTCGGCCAGGCGGATGAAGGTTTCCGGACGTTGGGTGAGGCCTTCGTCGAGTTTGCTGGCGAACGGATAGACGGCGTCGTAGCCGCCCCAGAGGATGCGGTTGTCGGCCGTCTTGCGCCAGTAGTGGAACTGGTTGCCGGAGTCGGCGATGCCGTAGCGCCCTTGCCAGCCGATGCTGGATAGCTGTTCGTCGCTCAGCGGCTCGGTGGTTAGCGCGTAGTCATAGATGGGGATCACCTTGGAGGTCAGGCGCGGCAGCAGCGAGGTGAAGATGTTGGTGGCCAGGGCCAGGCGTTCGCTCACTACCACGCCGTAATCGGTTTCCAGGCGGATGCCATCGACATGTTCGACCAACTGGCGCACCGGCGAGTGCTCGTAAACCTCGATGCCCTGCTCCTGACAAGCTCGGCGCAGCTCACGCACCATCTTCACCGGGTTGAGCAGGGCGTAGTTGGATTCGAACAGACCCGCCACGTAGTTCGGCGAGTCGAGGCGGGCCTTGAGCGCGTCGCCTTCCAGGTACTGGCAGTCGATGCCGAAGCGCCGGTATTTCTCCTGCATGGCCTTGAGGCCGTCGACCTGCCAGGGCGTGGTAGCGACGTTCAGCTTGCCCTGGCGTTCGAACTCCACATTCAGGCCCAGGCGTTCGATGTCTCGCTGCAATGCGTCGAGGTTCTGTCGGCCCAGGCGAATGAGGGCTTCGGCTTCCTGTGGCCAGCGCTTGAGCGCATTGGAAACCCCGTGGGAAATGCTCGGGGCGCAGAAGCCGCCGTTGCGTCCGCTTGCGGCGCCGCCGCAAGCATTGGCTTCGAGCAGCACGATGCGTTTGTCCGGGTGGCGCTGACGCGCCAGCAGGGCCGTCCACAGGCCGGTGAAACCACCGCCGACAATGGCCAGATCACAATGCAACTCACCGGCGTGCCGGGTGAAGCCCGGGGGAGGGCCTTCGGCATCCAGCCAGTAGGGCTGGGGAATCGCGTGCTTGAGGCTGGTGAGTGCGCGGTGAGTCATGTCGATGGCTTCTTGTTGGTCTATGAACTCGATAGCCCGAGGATGGCGCGGGCAGCCACCTCGGTGCCGTGGGAGGCTTGCATGGCGCTGCGGGCATCGGCCAGGCGCTGTTGCATGGCGCTGTCGGCGAGCAGTTCGGCGATGGCTTCAGGCAATGCGCTCAACGGGTCGGCGAAGCGCGGCAGGTAGCGGCCGACGCCAACTTCCTCGGCGCGGCGGGCATTGTCGTGGCCGTCCCAGCAGTAGGGGATGATCAGCGACGGGAGGCCGAAGTACAGGGCCTCACAGAAGCTGTTGTTGCCGCCGTGGTGGATGAACAACTGGCACTCACGCAACACCGCCGGCTGCGGATACCAGCTGTCCAGGTAGACATTGTCCGGCACCGCGTCGTACTGCTCGCGGTAGGCGCCGACATTGACCAGGAAGCGGTAGGGCAGGGTGGCGGCGATGGCGATCAGGCGCTTCATCATGCCCACATCGGCGGCGCCCAGGCTGCCGAAGCTGAGGTAGATCAGTGGCGCGTCGTTGTGCTGCGGGAACGGCGGCACCACATAGGGCGCCTCGCGTCGTACACAGCCATCCAGATAGACGAAACGCTGCGGGTCGAGCGGCTGCTTGCGCTCGTAGCGCACTGGCGTCGGTGACAGCAGCAGGTTCAACCAGGGCGAATCCTCGAGGAACAGTCCGGGTGCACAGGGCTGGTGGCCACTGCTCTCGAGGAAGCGCGAAAAGCGTGAGTGCGCCGGCTCCACTGCTTCGACATAGCGTTGCCAGTAGGTCTGGCAGGCCTCTTTGTCGCTGGCACTGGCGCCTGAGAGATAAGGCGGCACGGCCGGGTCAGGCAGTTCGGTTTCGGCGCAGGAAATCACCCGCACCCAGGGACAACCGGCCTTGGCGATGGCCGGGAACATCACCACGTTGTCCAGCACGATGGCGTCGGGTTTGAGCCGGGCGAGCAATTGCTGCAGTGGTTTTTCCGCCTCGATGGCGGTGTCGATGATCGCTTCCCAGGCCGGCGCGACGTAGCTGTCGATCTGCTCCAGCGGGGTCTGGTCGAAGTAGGGAATGTTGCGCTCGATGAAGCGCTCCCAGTAATGCTGGTGTTCTTCTGCCGACAGCGGGCTGTCCAGCAGCAAGGGGTACTCGGCGAAGCCGTATTCGGCGAACAGACCTTGGAAGTGTTCGTGACAGATGAACACCGGGCGAGCGCCCTGCTCGCGCAGCGCCTGGGCGATTCCGATGCAGTTCAGCGCGGCGCCGAAGCTGGCCTCGGGGAACAGGGCGATGAGTTTTTCTCTAGGCATAGTCGACTTTCTTCCATGGCAGGGGAGCAATGGCTCCTGCCTGCGTGAATTTAATACTGTATTTTTTTTAATAAAAAAACATTTTTATTTTTGTGGGTGCTGCACGAGGTGCAGCCGCGTTCGTTCGGCGGCGAGCATGCCATGCTCGTCGCTGGCTTATCGGGCGGGCAGGTTACAAGTCTTATCGGCGCTGGTAGAAGCCCAGGGGGATGCCGCGGTTGGCGGTTTGTGGGCGCATGGCGGCGGAGAGGCGCAGGTGCAGGCGCAGCAGGTCGGCAGCGATCTGCAGTTGGCCGCGCTCGATATGGTCGAGGATGCGCAGGTGTTCGCGCAGCGACTCCTGCAGGCGATGTGCGTTGATCGACGGTAGCAGGTTGGGCAGGCGCCGCAGGCGCTGGTGCTGCAGCAGGGCGTCGCCGATGAAGCGGTTGCCGCTACAGGTGGCGATCATCTCGTGGAAGCCGATGTCCAGTTCACGGAACTGCTCCAGGTCGAAGCGCTCGATCGGCTGTGCCAGCAGTGCCTCGGTGCTGTCGCGCAGCAGCGAGAGGCGCTGGCGATCGATGTTGAAACCCTCGGCCAGCAGGGCTTCCGGTTCCATCACCATGCGAAAGTGCAGGCTCTCTTCGAGTGCGGTGAGGTTGTCCAGCAGCGGGCGGAAGCGCCAGGACTGGCCGGGGCCGCGCTCCAGTACCTGATCCTCGCTGAGCTGGCTGAGCACCTTCTGCGCAGCCGGTCGGCCGATCGCGTAGCGGCGCATGATCTCGCTGACGCTGATGCTGCTGCCCAGGCGCCCCGCCATGCGGTCGCGCAATACCGAACTGGCCAGTTCTTCTTCTTCCGCCTGGGGCAGGGCGGGGGCCAGTGCCTGGCTGGTCGGGTCGGCCAGCAGGCTGTAGCCGCGTCCGGTCTTGTGTTCGGCCAGGCCTTGTTCGACCAGCAGATTGAGCCCGGCGCGAATCAGTGTGCGCGAAACCTCGAAGCTGCGCGCGAGCTGTTGTTCCGAGAGTGCGTCGCCGCTGTTCATTCCGTTTTCCTGGGCAAGCTCGATGATGCGGCGAGCCAGTTCCAGGTGGTTGGTGCGGGGTTTTTTCTCGGTGGTCTTGCTCAATTTGGCTTGTCTCGTACGGGGTGGTCGCGCGCGCCCCACCTTATGCCACAGCCCTGCGTGCTCAACAAGAAAGCAGAAAAGTGTTGACTTGATTGTGTCTCTGGTTTTTATTTGAAAAAAAAGACATGCAATACCGCTTTTGATTCGCTGCCTTCGAAACAACAACAAACAATCGTTAGGTGTGCCACATGAAAAGAAGCAGAACCCTGCTGTGCGCAAGTCTCATCCTGTCATCCGCTCTGGCCGCTCCGCTGGCCCAGGCCAAGGATGTAGTGATTTCCATCTGGGACGGTTACATGGCCCCGGATGCCCTGGATAAATTCCACAAGGTCACCGGCATCAAGGCCGACAAGTCGTTGCATGCCACCAACGAAGAAATCATGGGCAAGCTCATGGCCTCCGGTGGTGATGGTTACGACGTCGTCTTCGTGTCCTCGCCCTTCGCCGAAATCCTGCAGAAGCAGGGTTTGCTGGCCGAGATCGATCCGGTCAAGGTTCCCAACCTCAAGAGTCTCTACCCCGAAGCTCAGAAACTGGCCTACGACGAGGGCAACCATTTCTCGGTGCCCTACACCTGGGGTACCACCGGCATCTGCTACCGCTCCGACAAGCTGGCCCAGGCACCATCGAGTTGGAACGACCTGCTCAACCCGAGTGAAGAAACCAAGGGCAAGCTGACGCTGCTGGCGACCGACCGCTGGTTGCTCGGTGCCGGCTTCCTGGCCAATGGCTGGAACGTCAACGAAGACGCTCCGGAGCATATTGCCAAGGTGCGCGACCAGTTGATCGCCACCAAGAAGCGCATCCTCTCCTTCGACGACACCACCTTCTACTCCAAGCTGGCTTCTGGCGAGACGATCCTGGCGCATGCCTGGGACGGCTGGTGCAACTACGGCACCCAGGCCAACGCCAGCATCAAGTTCGTGGTGCCCAAGGAAGGTTCCGACCTGTGGGTCGACACCATGGTGGTGATGAAGAGCTCGAAGAACCTCGACGCGGCCTACCAGTTCGTCAACTTCATGCTGGAGAAGGACAACCACGCCTGGGTCGCCGAGAACATCCTCTACAAGGTGCCCAACCAGGCCGCCATGGAAGGGCTGAGCAAGGAGCTGCTGACGCAGTACCCGAACCTCACCACCACACCAGCCGAACTCGTCGAGCAGCAACTGCTACGTGACGTCGGTGGCTCCACGCAGAAAGCCTATACCCGGGCGGTGACCGAGATCATGGCCGCCCAGTAACGGCTGCACGACTGCGGGGTTGCGTTCGTAGCCCCGTCATCCAAATCCGCTGCATACCACCTCATTGGCTTGGGGTTGGGGGAGCTACGCATGAGTGTTTTGCACGCTGACAGACGTTTGTCGGCCTGGCTGCTGTTGCCTGCGTTGAGCTGGCTGGCGCTGTTTCTGCTGGTGCCGTGCTTGCTGGTGCTGGTCTACAGCTTCTTCGAACGCGGTGCCTATGGCGGCATCGATTACGTATTCACCTGGGAAAACTACCAGCGCGCGTTCGACCCGCTGTACCTGGATATTCTGCTGCGCTCGGCGAAGATCGCCGGGCTGGCCACGCTGTACGCCGTGCTGATCGGCTACCCGGCGGCCTACGCCATCACCCGTGCGCCGCAGCGCCGTCAGGCGGTGTATCTGTTCCTGGTGATGCTGCCGTTCTGGAGCAACTACCTGATCCGTACCTACGCCTGGATCGTCCTGCTCAACCGCAAGGGCCTGATCGCCAGCGTGCTGGAACCCATGGGCCTGTACGGCGAGTTGCTGGACATCCTGTACACCGAGAAAGCCGTGATTCTCGGCCTGGTGTACAACTACATTCCCTTCGTGATCCTGGCGATCTACTCCTCGCTGTCGCGGATCAATGGCGAGTTGTGGGAAGCCTCCCACGATCTCGGCGCCTCGGGCTGGACGACCTTCCGCCGCATCATCCTGCCGATGAGCGTGCCCGGCATCGCCGCCGGCGCGGTGTTCGTCTTCGTCCTCAGCATCGGCAACTTCATCACCGCCGATTTGCTCGGCGGCAAGCAGGTGCTGATGGTCGGCAACCTGATCTATTCGCAGTTCCTCACTGCGCGCGACTGGCCGTTCGGCTCGGCGCTGGCCTTCTTCCTCATTGGCATCATGCTCCTGCTGCTGTTCGCCCAGGCGCTGCTGTCGCGACGTGCCCAGGAGGTGCGCCATGCGTAATTCGTCTGGCCTGCTGCTCGGCACTCACCTGTGGCTGGTGTATGCCTTCCTCTATGTGCCGATCCTGGTGCTGATCGCCCTGTCGTTCAACGCCAGTGGTCTGCCCACCGCCTGGGGCGGCGCCTCGTTCAAGTGGTACGGCGCGTTGATGGCCAATCAGGCGATCCAGCATGCGGCACTGAACACGCTGATCGTCGCGGTGATCTCCACCGTACTGGCCTGCCTGCTCGGCACGCTGCTGGCGCTCGGCGTCGAGCTGCGCGCACATGCCAGCGGCAATCCGGCGCGCAGCGCCGGGGTGGCTGACACCCTGCTGATGGCGCCGATGATCATCCCCGACATCGTTCTGGCCATCGCGCTGTTGAGCTTCTTCAACTTGCTGAAGATGAGCCTGGGCCTGCACTCGATCATCCTCAGTCACGTGGTCTTCAACATCGCCTTCGTCTGCGCGGTGGTGCGTACCCGCCTCAAGCACTTCGATTACTCGATCCTCGAAGCCTCCATCGACCTCGGTGCGGGCTGGCCGACCACCCTGCGTCGTGTGCTGCTGCCGGCGATCTTTCCGGGCGTGCTGGCGGGCGGTTTGCTGGCGTTCACCCTGTCGGTGGACGAATTCATCATCGCCTTCTTCAACTCCGGTTCGGGCAGCGCCTCGACCACTCTGCCGATGCAGGTCTACTCGATGATCCGCTTTGGCGTCACTCCCGAAATCAACGCGCTGGCGACCCTGGTGATGCTGGTCAGCTTCACTGCGCTGTTCGCTTCCCAGCGCCTCAACAAGGTGCAAAGCAAGCATGAAGACTGACAAAGCCCCGGTGCTGGTTCTGGACAAGATCAGCAAGAGCTACGGCCAGGGACTGGCTGTGAACAACGTGTCGCTGAGCGTGCGCGAGAATGAATTCTTCGCCTTGCTGGGGCCGTCCGGCTGCGGCAAGAGCACCTTGCTGCGCATGCTCGCCGGTTTCGAGACGCCGACCTCCGGGCAGATCCTGCTCGATGGTCGCGACATCTCGCCGATGCCGGCCAATCGCCGTCCGCTGAACCTGATGTTCCAGTCCTACGCGTTGTTCCCGACCATGAGCGTGGCGGCCAACATCGCCTACGGTCTGGAGATGGAAAAACTGCCCAAGGACGAGATCGCCCAGCGCGTCGAGGCCATGCTGGAAACCGCGCAACTGCGCGACCTGGCCCGGCGCCGTCCGGATCAACTGTCCGGCGGTCAGCGTCAGCGCGTGGCTCTGGCCCGTGCGCTGATCAAACGCCCGCGTGTGCTGCTGCTCGACGAGCCGCTCGGCGCCCTGGACAAGAAGCTGCGTGGACAGATGCAACTGGAGCTCAAGCGTCTGCAGCACGAGAGCGGCATCACCTTCATCGTGGTCACCCACGACCAGGAAGAGGCGTTGGTCATGGCCGACCGCATGGCCGTGCTCAAGGACGGCCAGGTCAGCCAGTGCGGCACGCCTGCCGAACTTTACGAGTATCCGCAGAACCGTTTCGTCGCCGACTTCATCGGTGTCAGCAACCTCATCGAGGCGCAGCACCTGTCCGGTAACCAGGTCGAGGCCGGTGGCCAGACGCTGCGCATCGAACCGAGCGCCGAGAACGCCAGCGGCCGGGTGACCCTGGCCGTGCGCCCCGAACGCCTGCGCGTGCTGGGGGCCGGTGACAACGCCTGCGACAACCGCCTCGATGGTCAGGTGGTGGAGGTCGCCTACCACGGCCTGGACACCAACCTGCACGTGAGTACGGCGGTGTCGAGCAAGCCGCTGATCGTTCGCGTGCCGAGCGCTGAACACGAATTTTCCGCCTTCACCTGTGGCATGCCGATCAGCCTTGGCTGGAACGCCGTGCATGCCCGTGTCCTGTCCTGCTGAATCACAAGAACAACGTTGGGAGTACTGAAATGAGTGAACGCAAAGTCATCGCCTTCTTCCCCGAGGCCGCCTACGGCCCGGCGCTCAACTCCGTGGGCATCGCCCAGGCTTGCGAGGCCCTGGGGCACAAGGCCGTGTTTCTCACCGACCCGGGCATGACAGGGGTCTACTCGGCCTACGGTTTCGAGGAGCACTACGTGAACATGTCCGAGCCGATGCCGGCGGACGAGATGGCGCGCTACTGGTCCGACTTCATCAATGGGCATATCCCCAACTTCGGCAAGGAGCCGATCGACCAGCTGGATAACTACGTCAAGGAGTGCTGGTCGGCCATCGTCGAAACCAGCAAGTGGGCACAGAAGGAGCTGCCGGCGATTCTCGACCGGATCAAACCGGATCTGATCTGCGTCGATAACGTCATCCTCTTCCCGGCCATCAAGCAGTACGGCAAGCCGTGGGTGCGCATCATCTCCTGCTCGGAGAACGAGGTCGAAGATCCGGATATCCCGCCGTACCTGTCGGGCATGAGCATCGACGACAAGGCCGGGCATGAGCGCTTCCGTACCAAGTTCGAGCAAGTCATCACGCCGATCCACGACGACTTCAACCGCTTCCTCAACGAGTGCGGTGAGCGTCCCTATCCGCTGGGCACCTTCTTCGAAGAGTCGCCGTGGATGAACCTGCTGCTGTACCCGGATCCGGTCAAGTTCGAGCGCCGTTACCCGCTGCCGAGCCGCACCTTCCACTACCTGCAGGGCTGCGTGCGTCAGGACAAACCGTACGAGATTCCCGAGTTCCGCGCGAACAACGACAAGCCGCTGCTCTACGTCAGCTTCGGCAGCCTCGGTTCGGGCGACGTCGGTCTGCTCAAGCGCCTGATCGCCAGCATCGGCCAACTGCCGTACCGCGCACTGTTCAACGTCGGCGAGCATGTCAGCGAGTACAGCGACTTGCCGGACAACGTGATCATCTCCAACTGGTATCCGCAGCCCTCGGTTATCGCCCAGGTCGATGCGGTGATCCACCATGGCGGCAACAACAGCTTCACCGAGTGCCTGTACTTCGGTAAGCCGGCCATCGTCATGCCCTATGTCTGGGACGGCCATGACAACGCCATGCGCGCTCAGGAGAGCGGCCATGGTTTCCGCATGCACCGCAGCAACTGGGAGCACGCCGAGCTGGCCGAGAAGCTGGCGCTGTGCGTCGGCGACGCCGCCATGAACGAGCGCCTCAAGCGCACCAGCGAATACATGACCTCACGCAAAGGCCCGCAAGACGCGGCCAACATTCTCGACGGAATCCTCAAAAATGCCTGAAGCCATCCTGCAATCCAGCGCGCCACGCATCGTCGGTGCGCGTGACTACGCCGACCTGGTCGACTGGGGCTACCAATCCGATGCCGTTGTCGGGCAGTCGCATTCCAGCGGCCGCCTGCTGCACAAGGGCCCGGACAATCGCCCGGAAGTCGGCCTCTGGGTGTGCACGCCCGGAACCTGGAAGTTGTCCATTCCGCGTGACGAGCTGTGCCATTTCCTGTCGGGTGTGGCCATCTACCGCCGCGACAACGGCGAAGTGATCGAGGTTGGCGCCGACACCCTGGTGCTGTTCCCCGCCGGCTGGACCGGCGAATGCGAGGTCGTCGAGACCCTGCGCAATACCTACATGCTGGTCTGAACCGGCTGATTCTGCCGCGTCCATGTGGGCGCGGCTTCGTTTGAAAAAAGTGAGTACACGACCATGACAACTCCCGTAATCCGCCGCCCCCTGGAAGTCACCGAGCTGAAGGACTGGGGCATCATCCCGACCATGCTCGAAGGCGAGTCGCACATCTGCGGCGTGGTGCTGCACAAGGGCCCGAACGGTGAGTCCGAATGCGGCATCTGGCACTGCACGCCGGGCAAGTGGTTCTGCCATGTGACCAGCGACGAGTTCTGCCACTTCCTCGAAGGCCGCTGCACCTACGTGCACGAGTCGGGCGAAGTGATCGAGATCACCCCGGATACCGCCGCCTTCTTCCCCAAGGATTGGAAAGGTGTGTGCACCGTCCATGAGACGGTGAAAAAGGTCTACATGATCCGGTGATGACATGAATCCAGTCCTGACCTCTCAAACGGATGCCCGCGCGCAGATGCGCGAGGCCTTCGTCGCCGACCATTGGCATGCCGGGGTACAGCTGCAGGCGCTGCCGGCGGACGCTTCGGCGCGCCGCTACTTTCGCCTGGCGGGTGCCGACCTGCTGCTGATGGATTCGCCGCCGCAGTCCGAGCCGCTGCGGCCTTACCTGCAGGTCGCCGAGCTGCTGCGCGAGCTGGGCTTGTCCGCTCCGCGCGTGCTGGCGGCCGACGAGGCGGCAGGGCTGGCCCTGATCGAAGATTTTGGCCACAGCACCTACACCCGCCTGCTCGCCGCCGGTCACGCCGAGGCGCCGCTGTATGAGCTGGCGGTGGATTGCCTGGCGCAGTTGCACGCGGCGCCGGCCGAACTGGGCGCAGTGTTGCCGGCCTACGACGACAAGCGTCTGGCTGACGAATTCGCCCTGTTCATCGACTGGTATGCGCCACTGCTGCTCGGTGCGGCGCCGTCCTCATCGCTACGTGCCGCCTACATGGGGCTGTTCGACGGACTCTGTGACGATGCCGCGCAACGCCGCGAGGCGTTGGTGCTGCGCGACTTCCACGTCGACAACCTGATGCTTTTGGACGGGCGCAGCGGCGTGGCCGCCTGCGGCCTGCTGGACTTCCAGGATGCCTTGCACGGCGCCTGTGCCTACGACCTGATGTCGCTGCTCGAAGACGCCCGCCGCGATGTGCCACGCGAGTTGCAGGCGCAGCTGCTGCAGCGCTACCTGGCGCAGCGCCCGGAGCTCGACCAGGCGTCGTTCATGGCCGACTACGCGGTGCTCGCCGCGCAGCGCCACGCCAAGGTGCTTGGCATCTTCGTGCGCCTGGGCCAGCGCGACGGCAAACTCGGCTACCTCGCTCACCTGCCACGGGTGCTGCGCCTGTTCCGTGAGGCACTGGAACGGCCTGCACTGCACCCGCTGCGCGATTTCCTCGATTGCCACCTCGAAGGCTGGCGCGACGACCTTCCGGTCGCCGTGCTCGACGGCCTGCGTGGCCAATCTCTCTGACTTTGCAGGAACTGCCATGACCACCTTCAACTGCGACACCCCGCTGCGCTTCATCAACCCGGACTACCAGAGCCCGGCGACCCGCCGCGTACGCGGCATCATCGACCCGGCCAGCCTGCAGCAGGTCGGCAGCATCGGCTTGTGCGAGCGTGAAGACGTCGACGCCGCGCTGGACGCCGCCAGCGCCGCCTACCTGCAATGGCGCAAGGTCGACGCGAAAAGCCGCGCGGCAGTGCTGCACCGTCTGGCCAACGCCATCGAACAGAACGAGGCGTGCAACCGCGAAGTGGCCCGCCTGATGACCCTGGAGATGGGCAAACCCTTCCCCGAAGCCATGGGTGAGCTGGCCAACTGCGCACCGATCTTCCGTTACTACGCCGAGATGGCCCGCGACGAGGCCGGCAAGGTGGCTGGCACCACCCAGCTTGGTTCGTTCCAGCATGTGCGCTACGAGCCCTATGGCGTCAGCGTGCACATCATGCCGTTCAACTTCCCGATCCTGCTGATGTGCTGGACGCTGGCCGCCTCGCTCGCTGCCGGCAACGCCTGCATCGTCAAGCCGGCCGAGAGCACCAGCCTGTGCACGCTGAAGTTCATGGAGCATTTCCGCGAACTGCCGGCCGGGCTGATTTCCTGCCTGCCGGGCGATGCGCAGACCGCGCAACTGCTGGTGCAGTCCGATCGTACTCACGCGGTGGCCTTCACCGGCAGCGTGGCCGCCGGCAAGGCGGTGGCGATGGCCTGTGCCGAGCGGATGAAACCGGCGGTGATCGAGGCCGGCGGTAGCGACCCGATGATCATCAGCAAGCACGCGCCGCTGGACGTAGCCGCCGCCGGCGCGGTGACCGCTGCCTTCCACCTTACCGGGCAGATCTGCACCTCGGCCGAGCGCTTCTTCGTGGTCGACGAGATTCACGACGAGTTCGTCGCCCGCTTCGCCGAACGCACCCGCCAGTTGCGCATCGGTCATGGTCTGGAACACAGCGAGATCGGCCCACTGGTCAGCCAGGCCGCCCGTGACAAGGTCATGCGCCTGGTCGACGACGCGGTGGCCAAGGGCGCCGAAGTCGTCTGCGGTGGCCGTATCCCGCCGCAGCATCAGGTCGGCTGGTTCTACGAACCCACCATCCTCGCTGGCGTGACCGCCGAGATGGCGATCTTCCACGAGGAGTGCTTCGGCCCGGTGGCGGCGATCTGCAAGGTGGCCGACTTCGATGAAGCCGTGCGTCTGGCCAACGACTCGCCCTTCGGCCTCGGTGCCTCGCTGTTCTCCACCGACCTGGCCGAGGCCATGGAAGCGGCGGATCGCCTGGAAGCCGGCATGGTCTGGGTGAACAACCCGCTGATCGACAACGACGCGCTGCCGTTCGGTGGCTGGAAGATGTCCGGCATGGGCCGCGAGCTGGGCCGTCAGGGACTGGAGGCTTTCCGTCGCTCGAAGATGGTGATCATCGACCACCAGCCGCAGATCCAGTCCTGGTGGTATCCGTACGCCGACGACGCGTTCTACCGCGCCTGAGGAGGGGATGATGAGCGATCAAGCGCAGTTCCCCACCCTGGCGCTGATCCTGGCTGCAGGCCAGGGCACGCGCATGCGTTCCACCTTGCCCAAGGTGATGCACGAGGTTGGTAATCGTCCGCTGCTCGGCCACGTTCTGGCCACCGCACTTGAAGCCGGTGTGGAGCGCCTGGCCGTGGTACTGGGGCCGGACAGCCCGGCAGCGGCCGACTACGTGGCACGGGTGGCGCCACAGGCGCAGACGTTCGTCCAGCATGAGCGTCTGGGCACCGCCCATGCGGTGCTGGCAGCGCGCGCTGCACTGGAGGCGCAGGCCGAGGGCTGCGTGTTGGTGCTGTTCGGCGACTCGCCGCTGATCGGTACGCAGACTCTGGCGCGCTTGCGACAGACCCTGATCGACGGCGCCGCAGTGGCGGTGGCCGGTTTCACCACCGCGCAGCCCGGCCCCTACGGTCGTCTGCTGGTGGAGGGCGGTCACCTGCGTGCCATTCGCGAGGCCAAGGATGCCAGCCCGGCAGAGCTGGCGATCAACCTGTGCAATGGCGGCGTGATGGGTTTTCGCGCCGAGCACTGCCTGGCGCTGCTGGAACGCATCGGCAGCGCCAATGCCCAGGGCGAGTTCTACCTGACCGACGCGGTGGAGTTGGCCAACGCCGCCGGCCTCGCTGTGGTGGCGGTGGAAGTCGAGGAAGAGGAAATCATGGGGGTCAACGACCGCGAGCAACTGCATGCCGCCGAGCAGGTGTTCCAGCGCCGTCGCCGCAGCCGTGCGATGCGTGAGGGCGTGACGCTGGCCGCCGCCGATACCGTATTCTTCAGTGCCGATACCGAACTGGAGGCCGACGTGAAGGTGGAACCTTGCGTGGTCTTCGGGCCGGGTGTACGGGTTGGTCAGGGCGCTCGCGTAGCGGCCTTCAGCCGTCTGGAAAACATACGAATCGAAGCGGCCGAACGGGCCTGAGAGGAATAGCCGATGGATAGCTATCAGCATCTGTACATCGACGGGCAGTGGACGCTGCCAATCAAGGGCGGCAGCTTCGCCAGCACTGACCCGAGTGACGAAACGCTGCTGGCCCAGGTGCCGGCGGCGACTGCCGAGGATGTCGACCTGGCCGTGCGCGCCGCACGCCGTGCTTTCGACGAAGGCCCCTGGCCGCGTATGTCCGGTGCCGAGCGTGGCAAGGTGCTGCGCGCCATCGCCGCCGGTATCCGCCACCGTCTGCCGCAACTGGCCGAGCTGGAAGTGCGCGACAACGGCAAACCGTTGCCCGAGGCCGAGTGGGATCTGGGTGATGCTGCCGGCTGCTTCGAGTTCTACGCCGACCTTGCCGAAGCTGCCGATGCGCAGCCACGGCAGGACATCGCCCTGGCCGACGAGCGCTTCAGCTCCTGGGTGGAGCGCGAGCCGGTGGGCGTGGTGGGCGCCATCATTCCGTGGAACTTCCCGCTGCTGATGGCGGCCTGGAAGGTCGCTCCGGCGCTGGCCGCCGGCTGCTGCATCGTGCTCAAACCCTCCGAGCTGACGTCGCTGACGGCGCTGGAACTGGCCGACATCGTCCACGATGCCGGTGTACCGGCCGGGGTGTTCAACCTGGTCACCGGGCTCGGGCCGGATGCTGGTGCACCACTGACAGAGCATCCGCTGGTGGACAAGCTGGCCTTCACCGGCAGCGTACCGACCGGGCGTCGGGTAATGCAGGCTGCCTCGCGCGAGATCAAGAACCTCAGCTTGGAACTGGGTGGCAAATCACCCTTCATCGTGTTCGCCGACAGCGATGTTGCGGCCGCGGTGGAGTGGATCATGTTCGGCATCTTCTGGAACCAGGGCCAGGTTTGTTCGGCCACTTCGCGGGTGCTGGTGCAGCGCGAGCTGTATCCGGCGCTGCTGGAAAGGCTGGTCGCAGAGACGCAGAAAATCCGCATCGGCAATGGCCTGGAGGAGGGCGTGTTGCTCGGCCCGTTGGTCAGCCGTGGGCAATACGACAAGGTGCTGGCCGCGATCGACTCCGGCCGCAACAGCGGGGCGCGTCTGCTGCACGGCGGCGAGCGACCGGCAGGGTTGGACAAGGGCTACTACCTGACGCCGGCGATCTTCGCCGACGTGCCCACCAGCAGCGATATCTGGCGCGAGGAGATCTTCGGCCCGGTGGTGTGTCTGCGTGCCTTCGATGACGAGGCCGAGGCCCTGCGCCTGGCCAACGACTCGCCCTTCGGCCTGGCCGCTGCGGTGATGTCGCGTGACCTGCCGCGTGCCGAGCGAGTGGCCAAGGGCCTGCGTGCCGGCATCGTGTGGATCAACTGCTCGCAACCGACCTTCACCGAAGCGCCCTGGGGTGGCTACAAGCAGAGCGGCATTGGCCGCGAGCTGGGCCAATGGGGCTTCGACAGCTACCGCGAGGTCAAGCAGGTCACCCGCTACGACAGTGATCAGCCCTGGGGCTGGTACATCAAGTAAGCGTGCATTGGCTCTGCCGCAATCGCTTGCACGCCGTTGTGTATGAGGTTGCTTAGAGTCTGTTCAAAGTCTGCTGCGCGTCGGCCCTGCCGCGTTAAAAACAGGCTCTGACTGCTCATTTACAGCTCGTAAAGTCGAGCGCGACTCCGACCGCTCCTCGCCTGTTTTTGTGGGGCCGCCATCGGTATTGCATAGCTCTAGCTCGCGAGACTTTGAACAGACTCTTAGAGCCTGTCGTAGGCGAAGGGGTTGGGATCGACCAGCGGCGTGCTGCCGTCGATCAGGTCGGCCAGAAAATGCCCGGCGCCGGGCGCGATGCCGAAGCCGTGGCCGGAATAACCGGTGGAAAGAAACAGCCCCGGCAGCTTCTCGACCGGGCCGATCACCGGGATGGCATCTGGGGTGACGTCCATCACCCCGGCCCAGCTCTGTTCAACGCGTATCTGACGGAAGAAGGGAAAGGCTGCCGCCAGGGCATTGCGTGCTTCGCTCAGGATGGCCGGGGAGGGCTGCGGGTCGAGAATCCGGCAACGCTCGAAGGGGCTTGCGCTGTCCATATCCCAACGCCGTGGCTGACGTAGCTCGTCGAGAAAACGACCGTCCAGGCGCAGGCGCACTTCGCGAAATTGCTTGCTCAGTGCCGGGAGAAAATCACCGAGGTAACGCAAACTGTCTGGTGTGATCGGCGCCAGGTTGCCGTTGCGCTGGGCAATCGTATAACCGCCATCGGCGCGCTTGCGAAAGGCGTAGCGGCTGGCGCCCACGGCCAGTTCCGGGCCACCGGCCATCGGCGCGGTACGCAGCACCGAGGCCACCACTTTCAGTTGCGGCAGACGCAGACCAAGGTTGGCGCAGAACAGCGTTGACCAGGCGCCGCCGGCCAGCACCACATTGCTGCAACCCAGTCGGCCCTGCTCGCTATAAAGCCCGCGTACCCGACCCGCCTCGGTGTCCAGCCCACGCACCGCGCACCCCGTGACGATACGTGCGCCCAGGCGTTGCGCGGCGCGGGCGATCACTGCACTGGCGCGGTGCGGTTCGGCGCGGCCATCGCTGGGCGTGTGCAGCGCGCCGCTCCATCCGGCAGCGGCACCTTCCGGCATCACCCGCAGCAGGTCGGCACCTTCGAGCAAACGCGCCTGCACGCCATGGGCGCTGGCCGCTTGTAGCCAATCCGCCTGCTGCTGCAACTGGCGCGGTGTTTCGCAGGCATAGAGCACGCCGCTACGGCGAAAGCCCAGGTCTTCGCCGAGCTGCGTTTGCCAGATGTCCCACAGGCGCAGGCTGGCCATGGCCAGGGGAATTTCCGTCAGATCGCGGCCCATGCTGCGGCACCAGCCCCAGTTGCGTGAAGACTGCTCGGCGCCGATCAGGCCCTTCTCCAGCAGGGTGACGGCGATACCTCGGCGGGCCAGCCAATAGGCCGTGCTGACGCCGATAATGCCGCCGCCGATGATGGCCACCTCGGTGCTTTCCGGCAGCCTGTCGCTGACCACCTGTTCAATCTGCGGATACATGCACGCTCTCCGGTAGGGTGCGCCGTGCGCACCGAAAGAACCTGGCGACGAGCATGCCCTGACCGGCAGGGCGTGCAATTTGCATCGCACTTGCCAGCCTTCCTTTATCAGCATGTGAGAAATTCCATGAGCGGCACCCAGACCCTGGAGCGAGCGTTCCTGCTGTTGCGCGTTATCGCCGGCGCCGGCCAGCAGGGCGCCAGCCTGGACGAATTGCGCGCGGCAATCGGCTGCTCGCAGGCCACCACCTACCGCCTGCTGCAGTACCTGCGCCGCCAGGGCTTCGTGCGCGGCGTGGTGCCACGTGGGCGCTACGTGCTCGGCTACGAACTGTTCGCCCTCGGCGCCCAGGCCGGCAACGCCAGCGCCCTGCGTGAACGGGCGCGTCCGGTTCTGCTGCGCCTGGCACAGCGTTTTGGCGACAGCTTCTTTCTCCTGGTGGCGGACAGTCACCAGGTGTTGTGCCTGGACATGCTGGCCGGCGAACTGCCGGTGCAGAGCTACAGCGGTGCGGTAGGCGGGCGCATCCCCATGGGCGTCGGCCAGGCCTCGCAGGTACTACTGGCCTGGCTCGGCCGCAGCGAGCGCAATGAAATCCTCGCCCACAACGCTGCGACCTTGCGCCTGGACTACGGCCTGGAGGTGGAACGCATCACCGCCAGCCTGCCCAGCGTAAAACGCCTGGGCTACGCCAGCGGCCTGGTCGATAAACGCCTGCCGGGCTACACCGGTTTGGCAGTGCCAATCCTCGACGTCAACGGGCAGCCACTCGGAGCACTCAGCTGTGCGCTGGCGCGACCGCGCATGACCGATGCCCGACGCCAGGCACTGGCGCAGGTGATGAAGGAAGAGGCGCAGCGGTTGGTGGTGGCGTTGGAGAGCTAGAGAGGGGAGAGCCAGGTGGCGGGGCTGCATATGTGTGTTGTTCTTTTTAGATTAGATGGCTGCTAGCGGCCAGAAACGGCTGCAGAAACTGGGGCGATTCAGGCACCCTTCCGGCGCGTCCTGCGCTCGGTATATCCCACAAACGCAAAAGGCCCGGTGTCGCAGGGAAGCTCCCACAGCACCGGGCCATATTGATATGTCGACACGCCTCAAAGAAGCTTAACAGTTGCCAGCACAATCAAAATCAGGCCTGAGATCGTAAGAAGGGCAAGCACCACTCTTCGAAATGCTTGGTCGCTGAAGCGTCGATACAGGCGAACGCCCAGTAACGTCGGAATCAGAACGGCGCCTATGACCACCGGGAACATGTTTAGCGCCTGCTGGGTGACCAATCCTGAGGCGAAGTAGCTGCACATGGCCAGCGCCTGCATCACTAAGTTGAATCCCTGAATCACCGAGCGCTGGGTGTCGCGATCCCAGTTACGCAGAGTGCTCCACAAGGCTGGCGCTGGCCCGGTCAGCCCGCCCAGGCCACCCATAACGCCGCCGAGCAGGCCTGCACTGCTATCGGCCAGCCGACCACCGCCTCGAATGTTCGGCAGCTCGCGAGCGCAAAGCATCAGCGGGCACCAAACAACCAGCAGGATGCCGACTAATAGCTGAAATAGAACGGGCTCAATGTAATGCAGCAGTACTACACCCAGCGGCAGGCCGAGCATACCGCCTCCTAGCATCGGCAATAGGTAATTGGGCCTGAAGTTTCGTCGCAGCGAGCTGGCGGCAAGCAGTTGACCACTAAGCGATCCACAGACCACCAACGGGCCGACCAGCGTCGGCGGCAGTGACCAGGCCCAAACTGCCATGGCCACTAGGCCAAAATTGGATCCAGACAAACCTTGCACGAAACCACCCAGCGTAGCGCCGGCGACGACTAGCAAAACGACCTCGTCCATACTGCATTTATTGCCTACTGGTTGATGACGGCGCAGCATAACCGACTCCAGCCGGTCGGCCATCGGCAAAAACCGGCCAATAGCGGCCGTTGCAAAGCCATTACCGCTATCGGATTTGGAGTATGTTGCTGCCTCCACGCCGTCCAGCCATCACCCCTTGAGAATTCGATGCTGATCTCCACCCTTTCTAACGGCCAGCCCCTCACCCCTTCCCCGCAAGCCGAGCCCCTCGTGCCGTGGTGGAGTTTTACCAAGACGGTGTTGGCCGCGACGGCCCTGACGTTGGTACGCGACGGCCGACTCGACCTGGATACTGCGCTTCCTGGGAATGTCTTCACCTTGCGCCAGCTCCTGCGTCACGAGGCGGGCCTCGCCGACTATGGCGAGCTTCCCGAATACCACGCCGCCGTTGCCAACCACGAGTCGGCATGGGCGGCAGAGGAGGTGATGCAGCGCCTTGATGGCCATCGGCTGCGATATAGCCCTGGAGCAGGTTGGCGGTACTCGAATGTCGGTTTCATGCTTGTTGCAAGGCTCATCGAACGCGCTCTGGATTTGCCACTTGAAGAAGCCGTTAGCCGCCAGGTCTTACTTCCGCTCGGCATTTCGGCGTCTCGCTTTGCAACGGAGCGCGCAGAACTAAGTGGGGACTACCTCGGCAATCCGTTGAACTATGACCCCCGCTGGGTCTATCACGGCTTGCTGATCGGCCCTGTTTCACAGGCTGCCCTTTTTCTGGATCGCCTGCTCGCCGGTGAGCTTCTTCCTGCGAACCTGCTTGAGGAAATGCAATCGACCCGGGTGCTGGGTGGCCCCATTTCCGGCCGTCCCTGGGTTGCGCCGGGATACGCTCTGGGTTTGATGCGGGGCTCAATCGAGGGTGGCCTGACCCTGGCTGGGCATACCGGGTGTGGGCCCGGCAGCGTGGTGGCGGTCTATAGATGCGCGATTGGAGACGCAGCCGCGTGCTGTGCAGCTTTCTCGCCGGGGGCAGATGAGGGAGGTATCGAAGCGTTGGTCGTTCAGCAAATACGCGAAACACTGATCACGGCTCTCTGAAGCTTTGCAGGTCTTCGTTTCACCGCTCTGACATCCGCTGCGTGTCGCTAGCAGCCCTATCGGATGACCGCTCTTGGCCGGGAGCCGCCAGTAGCATCGGGCTGGTGTCGGCCATAAGCAGACTTCATTTACTCTCCAAAGTGAGCGCCAGGCGCACAGTGCTTTTTAGCAATGCCGAATAACTGCACCTGAGCAAGCTCCCTGCCCCTTTCTGATAAACGAATGGGCGCTGTGCCGCCTGGCATTTCGACTTCAACCTCCCCGGCAAGTATCTGACCACTTTTCCACATAGCGCAGGCCACCGCGCAGGCGCTGCTTCCCGAGGATAGTGTCGGGCCTTCACCGCGCTCGAACACTCGCGCCATGATTCCCCGTTCACTTGTTGTCGCAGCCCATTGCAGGTTGATTCCACTCGGACACGGGTCACCCACCCCCTCGCTCACGGATCCTGTTGTTTCTGATGCCGCGAAGGCAATTGCAGCTAAACGCGTATAGGCAGCCGACCCAAGCCACTCCATCTCCGGCAGCTCCGCAGGGCTGCTGACAAGCGATACACAATGTGGATTTCCAAGGCGAACGAAAACACTCCGAGTCCAGCCCGAATTGATCGACTGAAGTACAGACACCTGACTTACACCAGAGCTGTCAGCTTCCTCAACGTGCCCATGCGCACCTACCGCGCTCGGACCAAAAGCGGGGGCTCCCATGTCTAGCCAAAACCCGTTGAGGCCGTCGTGCATTGCTGACTTGAGGATAGTCGTCACAGGTGAGCGAGTATCCCGCCCGCGGTGGTGCACATTGACGATGAATTTCTCGCCTGAACGAATCAGAGCAGCATCCATGAGTGATTGAGCGAAGATAGTCAAACCGTTGCCACTGCGTTCTGCTAAAGACCCATCGGTATTTATGATCAACAGATCGAATGGAGCAGTGCTCTGGAAAGGGCCAATCAACAGCCCATCGGTGCTGTGCTTTTTTCGTGCGGAAGCTACCCCTTCTTCACTTTTGCAGAACGCATCGATAGCCGCTTGCGCCCACTGCTCAGAACACACTGCGGCTTGCTGCGCAGTAGCCGGCACATCGATTCCGGTGTTGAGCAGATCCGACGGAGTTACGACCGCATAGCGATTGCCACGAGCATCATAAATAGTTGCCATTAGTCCCTTGCCTAACCGTCCCAAAATTACTCCAGCATACGCCCGGAACATCTCTCTCCCAAGGGCAGCTTTTGGCCAAAAGCTGCCTTACAGCAGGGAAAGTAGAACGATCACATTTCTGCCGGCGCATGCACGAAATCTTTCAAATCAAACGCCTGCCTTAACGGCCGAGGCCCAGGATCTCAAGGCGTCCCGCGCGGCTAGGGCAATTTCCTCGTCACTGCGTCCAGCAAACTGACGCTCTACAGCATCCGCTGCGATGAGCCCCGCAATGGTGGGCTTGCCGACTGCGTCGGTCAGATCCAGCCATTCGATCCAGTTCGCCGGGGTGTCGTGCCAGCGCAAATAACCTGTTGGCGAATGTGGCCACCAGCGCTGCTCGAACTGGAGCACAACCTTCTCGAGACTGCCCACCCCAAGGTGAGCCAACGCATCTCGCTGTACATTAGGCAGCTCAGGCAGAAACTCCAGCATTTTGAGTACACCGAGCGGAACTGTGCAGATGCAGAAGTCACCCCGTTCGTCGTTGACGCGGAGTTCGCTGCTTCGCCAGTCAATCTGCGTGACAGGCTGGTTCAAGCGAATGTCTAGCCCAGCCGCCATGTGTTCGATGATCTGGCTGTAACCGCCCGGCAGGAAGTGATCGTCATTGCCGACACCTTCTTCATCGAGTGACTCCACCGACAGCTCTGCAAGGGGGAGACAGGCCTCGCTGATCAGGTTGGCATCGATGGCATAACGTGTGACCCGAGCTTGATCCGGCCCCAGGCTAGCCAGGTAGCGTGCTACCCCTTCAGACAAGGGCATCCGGCGGTCAACCCCTTGGCGCAGTGCCTGCCAAGCCTCGTCGATACCGTGGATCGGCCCATCACTGGCAGCGGAAAGCGGTTGACCGAAGTCGGTTCCCACGACGCGAACCCCAAGGCGCTCTGCCTCACGGGCCAGAGTGTTGTCGGCGAACTGCTGTAGCCACGCTGCGCCGACGTCCACGGTCACCGAGCCCAGTTGCACGCTGTGGGTACGGCCGCCGATACGGTTGCGAGCCTCGATGACGACGCAATCGACACCATGGGCGCGCAGGTGACGTGCAGCCGCCAGGCCAGCACATCCCGCACCAATCACGATGACTCGCTGGGCGCCGCTTTGGACTGCGAGGCTGGCCGCCCGGATGCCGTCGTCCCAAGCGCCATGAGTCATTGCAGGCGCATGGGGATTACAGGCCTCGCCTGCGATCACTAACCGTCCGCCCAAGCATTCGCCCAACACCTTGCGATGTTCCGGACGGCCACCGGGTAGAAGAGTGCTGTACGCACCCCGGCAGAACGCATCTTGGCTCCAGTGGGTAACGTGCCAGGCTGTAGGGCAATACACTGTAGATTCCCATTCGACACTTGGCTTACTCATGAAGCTAACCTTCCTTTGTTCACTTGCTCTGGGCAGGGGGCGCTGCATGATGCCACACCGTATCGGCCCCAAGCGGTCATATGGGGCAATGGGAAAGGCCTCTCATGATGGGGCGCTAAGAGCCTGTTCAAAGTCTCGCGAGCTAGAGCCAGGCAAGGCGAAATCGAGCGAAGAAGCGCAGTTTACGAGCTGTAAATGAGCATTCTGAGCTTGATTTCAACGCTGCATGGCCGACGC